>Ga0194137_10000017_pt1 | contig 116976 bp, 99 predicted proteins | sample TARM_MetaG_T3_14_FD_134025 | JGI IMG/M metagenome (GOLD analysis project Ga0194137, IMG submission 134025) | Freshwater microbial communities from Pennsylvania, USA, analyzing microbe dynamics in response to fracking - TARM_MetaG_T3_14 (version 2) | ecosystem: Environmental > Aquatic >...
CATGGGCTGCAGAATTTGCAAGAAAGCGCGGGGCCGGTATTTGTTTCCTTGCAAATACCGCACCACACTTCAGCTGAAATCACATCGCAGATCAACAGCTTGCGAGTTGTTCAGGCTGGACTCAATAGTTAAAAACGTGATTTCCCTCCGTAGGGGGAGCCACCAGACCTATACTCTGCGAAATTACTCAACAATTTCCATCCAACAACTTTTCGCATCAACCACAACCAAATAATAAAGGTAATAATATAGTAGATGAAGTAATACTTTTTTGAGGCCAAATGGCCGGAATCAATATTTAAAACAAGTCGACGCAACAACTCTGGTGGCAGGGCACTCAAAACAACGAGAAAAAAGCTCCACCAGGGAGTAAGCAACCAAAATATACAAGTAAACCACAGTGTGTCACGAACTCTCATTAGTGGCTTCACATCACCACAGTTAGGGCAGGGACAGTCATACACTCTAGACCGGGATGATGAATAACCGGTTGATGCTCGCACATCACCATGGGAAGAGACTTCGACTGAAATGTGCGGCACAGATCCACCAGAACTAGTTCTGAAGCAGAAGTCTCGCCTCACCAATTCTTTTCCGCACGTTCTACATTTGGAAATTAGAACCTTCGTTATCGGCCTGCCATGCTCGCATTGGGGGCACCACTTCGCTGCGCTACTATATTTTTTCCCGCAATTTTTGCAGTAATAAGTCTGGCCAAAATTCACCTCTCATGGTAATCCGTAATTAAATTTATGCGGCGGCAGGCAGCCCAAATTTTAAAATCAACCAAAAACCATAAAGACACGCTCAAACCCGCCCACACACAATACAAAACTAGCATTCTTTCCGGCTGCACCATTTATTTCTCGCGCAAAATATTGGCGACGCCAGCAAATGTATTCATCTTTGCGCGAATGGCTACGCCGTATATTATGCCCACCATGATGAGCCTCTAGGTAAAGTTCTTTAAAAGATCTATAATAGAAATTATTTTTTAGTTTGGGCATGCCGTTGATACACGTCGACCACTCTTGTATGTCGAGCAATCCTGACGGTCCAAATTGCGCCCCGCAGGCACGGATAGGATTGTGAAATTGCTAACAGGCGGTTGTATTGTCCAAATCGGTGAACTTACGCCTGTCGCTTGCTCATACGCTTTTCGACCTGTGTCAATGCGACGCATCACATCAATGGCTTCACCTTTCAACCACCGAGCATCTTGCACTCCTATCCCGGATACGCGGATGGCCTCTGTGATGAGGCTAGGGTTCAAGAGCACCTGATATCGCTCTGGGTTTTTCGCAAGTTTCCGTAGGGTATCTTCGTTAAATTCAACCCATCCACCGACGCCGTACATCTCAAAAACCCCAGACAGTGCTCGACGAACGAGCACCCCGTATTGGGCGTGCAAGCCAATTGGCGTCAACGAGTCACCTCCTGGGGCAGGCACGAGACTCGGTTGCACTATCTCTTGCGTAAGTTGGTAAGTCGGATTGGTCTCACCCTGTGCAACCGCTTCGTTGCCAGTAAGCAGCGACAGGAGAATCAATACGGGCGCGATCAGCTCAAAAAGAACATTCATGAACGAGCTCCCAGTCGTGCTTGGTTGAGGTCGACCACTTAATGCAGCTGCGCCACCACCTCTCAGGGCACCCTGCAACATTAAGCTAAACGCGATTTCACCCCGATTTGTTGACAGGCTTTTCAGTCACGGGCAAAACTCAGCCACTAACAGGCTGAGGAAATGCTAAATGACCGCGGTGTTGCTGCTGACAGGCTCTGCCATTTTCCGGTGCGGTAGTCTGGCAGACTTTGCCGCCAAACTTGCCCATTTCAGCCCCCTCTCGCCCCAATCAATCTGAGGTCATTTCTAGGCGTTCTGTACCCATTGAGCGACCTCTAGACGGACTCGCTGAATCTCAGCAGCGCATCTTGAACCGTCATTCCGATGTCGAAGCACTCACCTGTGGGGCTCGGATAGCCCCAGCGCCATCAACGCTGCCACCGAACTGAAAGACGACAAGTTCGAAGAGTTGAAAGATCAAGCGGAGGCGGAGTTACGGGATGATTTATTGGCCGCCCATCGGAATTGGCAGTCTTGGCTGTTGTATCCGATAGCCCAGCGACTTTCGCATGCGCTAAGTTCCGCGGAAGACGATGCCGCCCGCATGCGTTTATTGCATGATGAAATTTCTGAGTACCTAGATCGCCTATTCCACGGCTTCCTTTAATTTGTGAAGCCCGGGCTCCTTTGCACTGCAATGGTGCGCCCCCACTTGGATTCGACACATAGTTGCCAAGCTGGCGACAGATCGCCCTCGCCGCGGAGCCTTAAATACAAGAAATTTGACACTTAGTTGCTGGAACCCAACCGGCGTTCCATTTCAAGCTGTGACACGCTCATTAATAGCCATAGACAATTGATCATATTTGATCAATCAATTCGCTTTATGGAAAGAGCTGGCCTAAGATCCGGTCCGTTGTGTTTCAACTCAACCTACAAAGGAACAAGCCATGTCTCTGATCAATACCCAGGTTCAACCCTTCAAGACCCAAGCTTTCGTCAACCGTGGCGGCAAGGGTGAGTTCATTGAAGTGAGCGACCAGTCTCTCAAGGGCAAGTGGTCCGTCCTGATCTTCATGCCCGCCGCTTTCACCTTCAACTGCCCCACCGAAATCGAAGACGCGGCCAACAGCTACGCCGAATTCCAGAAGGCTGGCGCCGAGGTCTACATCGTCACCACCGACACCCACTTCTCGCACAAGGTGTGGCACGAAACCTCGCCCGCCGTGGGCAAGGCCAAGTTCCCCCTGGTTGGCGACCCCACCCACGCCCTGACCAATGCCTTCGGCGTGCACATCCCCGAAGAAGGCCTGGCGCTGCGCGGCACCTTCGTCATCAACCCTGACCTGGTGATCAAGACCGCCGAGATCCACTCCAACGAGATCGCCCGCGACGTGTCGGAAACCCTGCGCAAGCTCAAGGCTGCCCAGTTCACGGCCGCTCACCCCAACCAGGTCTGCCCGGCCAAGTGGAAGGAAGGCGCTGAGGCCCTGACCCCCTCGCTGGATCTGGTCGGCAAGATCTGAAGCCTGACCTCACTGCATCGTTGAACATGTTTTTCCCGCGGGCTCACAAAGCCCGCCGGGTGGACCCTGGCCGCCTGCGCCCACATTGAGCAGGAGGCCAGTTCTCAAAGTCGCTTGGTGCCATGTGCACTGCTTAGAACACGAAAGGACACACCATGCTGGACGACAACCTCAAGGCCCAACTGGGCGCTTACCTGGAACGCGTGCAACAGCCTTTCGAGATCACCGCCTCGCTGAACGACTCTGAGAGCGCTCGGGACACGCTGTCCCTGCTGCAGACCATTGCCGGCCTGCGCGGCGACAAGATCACCCTCAAGACCGATGGCCAGGATGCGCGCAAGCCCTCCTTCGACCTCAAGCGCGTCGGCAGCAACACCAGCCTGCGCTTTGCAGGTTTGCCTCTTGGCCACGAATTCACCTCGCTCGTGCTGGCCCTGTTATGGACTGGCGGCCATCCGCCCAAGGTCGAGCCCGAAGTGATCGAGCAGATCCAGGCACTGGACGGCGACTTCAACTTCGAGGTCTACATGTCCCTGACCTGCCACAACTGCCCGGACGTGGTGCAGGCCCTGTCGCTGATGGCCATCCTCAACCCCAAGATCAAGACCACGGTGATCGAGGGCGGCACCTTCCAGGAAGAGGTCACCCAGCGCGAGGTGATGGCCGTGCCCATGGTCTTCCTCAACGGGCAGGAGTTCGCCTCGGGCCGCATGACGGTCGATGAGATCGTGGCCAAGCTGGACACCGGCTCTGCTGCACGTGAGGCCGTCAAGCTCAGTGCCAAGGACCCTTACGAGGTGCTGATCGTCGGTGGTGGCCCTGCCGGCGCGGCCGCGGCCGTGTATGCCGCGCGCAAGGGCATCCGCACCGGCATCGCGGCCGAGCGCCTGGGTGGCCAGGTCAACGACACGATGAGCATCGAGAACTATGTGTCGGTGCTGGTCACCGATGGGCCGAAGTTCGCTGCGGCGCTCGAAGCGCATGCACGTGAATACGACGTGGACATCATGAACATGCAGCGCGCCGACAAGATCATCCCGGCCGAGCAGCCAGGCGGCCTGATCAGCGTGCAGATGGCCAATGGTGCCGTGCTCAAGAGCCGGACCGTGATCCTGTCGACCGGCGCGCGCTGGCGCAACGTCAATGTGCCGGGCGAGCAGGAGTACAAGAACAAGGGCGTGGCCTATTGCCCGCACTGCGATGGCCCGCTGTACAAGGGCAAGCGCGTGGCGGTGATCGGCGGCGGCAACTCGGGTGTCGAGGCGGCCATCGACCTGGCGGGCATCGTGTCGCACGTCACGCTGGTGGAGTTCGCCGATCAGCTCAAGGCCGACGCCGTGCTGGTCAGCAAGCTCAAGAGCCTGCCCAATGTCGAGATCCACGTGAACGCGCAGACCACCGAGATCACCGGCGCCGAAGGCAAGGTCAATGGCCTGAGCTACAAGGACCGGGCTACGGGTGAAAGCCACCACGTGCCGCTGGAAGGCGTGTTCGTGCAGATCGGCCTGGTGCCCAACACCGAATGGCTCAAGGGCACGGTGGAGCTGTCGCGCTTCGGCGAGATCATCGTCGATGCCAAGGGCGCGACCAATGTGCCGGGCGTCTACGCCGCTGGCGACTGTACGACCGTGCCGTTCAAGCAGATCGTGACTGCCGCCGGCGAAGGGGCCAAGGCCGCGCTGAGCGCCTTTGATCACCTGATCAGGACGCCAGTCCCGGCATGAGGTGCACCGGCAGGAGCAGGGTCACACGCGTGCCCTGCCCTTGCTGGCTGTGGATGTCGAGGTCGCCGTTGAGCTTTTGCGCGCGTTGACGCAGGTGGCGCAGGCCACGGCCTGGGGCGATGGTGTCGATGTCGAAGCCTTTGCCGTCATCCTCGATGTGCACGCAGACCTGATCGGGCAAGCCTGGTTTTTGCAGCAGCAAGGTCTCGATGCGCACGCGGCTGGCCTCGGCATGCTTGAGGATGTTGGTGAGCGTTTCCTGCACGATGCGCAGCACCTGCAAGGCATGTGAAGGATCGAGCCAAGGCAGGGCCGGCAGGTCGCGCACGGCCCAGTCCACCTTCAGTCCGGCATGCTCCAGGCGCCGGCCCAGGCGATAGCGCATGGTGGCCAGCAGGGTCACCAGATCCTGGCCGACAGGCTCGAGCGAGTCGATGACCAGGCGCAGATCGTCCACGCATTCGCGCAGCATGATGGCGATGTCTTCGGTCTGCATGCGGCCTTGTTCCACCAGCACCAGAGAGGACATGAGGGCCGCGCCCAGGCCATCGTGCATGTCACGCATCAGGCGTTGGCGCTCCAGCAGCAGGGCTTGTTCGCGTTCGATCGACAACAGGCGGGAGTGCTGCTCGCGCAACTCCAGCTCGCGCAAGCCCAAGCGTTCGGCCAGCGAGTTGCTGAGCTGCTCCGTTTGCTGGATGGCGGCCACGTAGCGGCGCTGCACTGCGTACAGGAAGCTGGCGAACATCAGCAGCGTGCCATAGGGCAGCAGGTAGATGCTCTCGGGCGTGATCAGCTGGGCCAGCAGGGCCACGTCGTGCATGCCGGCGGCCATGGTCAGCACCAGGCTAAGGCTGATCACGCGCAGTTCAGGCAAGCCATGCGGCCGCCATGCCTGCCGCGCAATGGCCAGCGTGACACCGGCGGCCACCAGCGAGTTGAGGAGCTGGTAGAGCACCCCGATGTCGTCCACCAGTGGCCAGAAGGGCAAGGCAAGCATCGTCATGCCCAGCACATACCAGGGCAAGGCCTGCTCCAGCCAGCGCAGGCGGCGTGAAAGATCGATGCGCAGCACGAACAGGTAGATCAACCACATGACCCAGCTGATGGACATGTTGACGATGCGGGCGTACCAGTCGGCGAAGAGGGCGTCGTCGGGGCGGTGCAGCACGTACTGGAGGTTGCACACGCCCCAGGCCAGGCTGGCCAAGGCCAGCAGCAGGTGGATGCGCTCCATAGGGCGCGCCAGCCAGAACACGACGAAGAAGCTGCCCATCAGCAGCAGGACGACGGTGCTGGCCTGGGGCATGGTGATCTGCAAGAGCTGGCGCAGGGCCAGTGCGGGGGCGATGCCCGAGGTCGGCCCCACCACGATGGGTGTCATGGAGGCACCGTACCAGGCGCGCTGGATCACCCCGACACGGATGTCCAGCGGCTGACCGGTGGCGATGAGTGAGGGGTCGAGCCGCACGGCCAGTGGCCTGTTCCAGGTCATGCGCCAGTCGTCCAGGTTGTTGGCCACCTGGCGGCCATTGATCACCACCTGCCAGGCTGCGCCCATCACGCGGGGCACGTAGATCTGCAAGGTCTCACCCCGAGGCAGGTTCAGCGGCGGTGTGTAGTGCACACGGAACCAGGCCTGAAACAAGGCGGGCTCCAGTTCGTGGCGCGCGTGGGCGTCGGGGCGCACGTGTTCGGGCAGTTGCACCGTTTGCCAGCAGGCCTCGGCGGGTGTTTGGGTGCTGGCGAACACCTCGCTGAAGCCCGCGCGGCTGTAGCGCCATTCATGCGTGTGCTGCAGGCAGAACTGCGCAGCCTCGAAGCGTTCTGGGGGCGGGCCGGGCGGCACCGGCACCAGGGTGACATACAGCAGGCCGGCCAGCAAAGCGGCAGCCAAGCATGCCAGGACACGGTACAGGCGCTTGTTCATGCGAGCGCAGTCTAGGCAGCTGTGCGCGCGTGGCTACCCCAATGCCTGGGGTACTCCCTAATACTAGGGGATCCGCACCGCCCGGGTCATGGCCGGGGTGTCAGTACGAAGCCCTTGTAGGCGTGGGCGCCGTTGACCATCCAGCCGGTGATCTGACCTTGATCGTTGATGGCACGGGCCTGAACGAGCTGAAAGCCCGCTGGTGCCTGGGCCATGGCGTTGAGGTCCAGGCGGACTCCATTGGTCCACACCACGGCGCGGCAGCCATGGATGTCCTGGTCGGTGCGGCAATGGCTGCCCACCACCTGGCCGGCGGCATTCACGCCGTGAGCCAGGCTGCTGAAGCCCGGGTCAGTGGGCAGGCCTTGTGCACGGCCCTGGAACCAGACGAAGGCGCGATTGCCCTGCCGGCTGGCGGGGGCCCAGTAGAAGCCGGCCACATGGCCAGCTGAGCTGACGGCTTCCGCATGGATGTCGTTGTCGCTCCCATCGACCGTGCGCAAGACGGTGGTGGGCCCGCCCAGTGTCCAGATGAGCGCTGCGGTGGGGCTGCCTTTGTCGAACAGCCCGTCGCCCGCCGCCATGGTGGCGCTGATCACCTTGGCCTTGACAGACGAAGCACCCATGGCCGGCAAGGTGGTGACCAGGCCATCACGCAGGAGGAAGGCGAACTCGGTGCCGTTGCCCTGGTCCGCCCTGCCCAGAATCCAGCCCTGGTCATTGATGCCCACTGCACTGCCGGTACCGTGAGCAGGCAGCGATTGCAGGAAGGGGCTGAGGTCCATCGGCGGGCCACCGACCTGCGGCCACACCACAGGGTGCGCTTCGACACCGGTACGGCCTTTGGGGACGTAGCTGCGGCCGACCGCACGCCCTTGCGCATTCACGGCCAGGGCCTCGCAGGGCTTGTCGCCATTGACAGTGTCGGCGGTGCTCTGGTCCAGGCAAGCCAGTGGCGCGGCCTGCATCGCGCGGGTGCTGCTGGTGCCGCTGGTGGGCTGCTGCCACCACACCGATCGAAGCTGTTGCACCTGGAGCCCATCGAGCAGGCAGTTGACCCATCGGCTCAGGGGGCAGCCTTGCTGGACATAGGTCTCGCCCAGTACCAGCCCTGAGGCACTGATGACCATGCCATAGCTGCTGCGGCCAGGCAGGACAGGGTCGAGTGCATCGAGGCGGTAGCCCGATGCATGGGCTGATGGCGCCAAGAGGGCTGATAGCGCTGACAGGAAGAGCGCGCCTCTGCCCAGCCGCGTGGCCAACCGTGTTGTCTTACGCCTCATGCTTGCCTCCTCTTCTTATGAGCATCACATTACGCGCAGCGGGGCCGCGATGACAGCCCGCAATCGTAAAGGGGTGCTAAGACCGCAACAGACGGTATGAAGCGTTCAGGGAGATGGAAGGCGGCCCACGCTGAAGCGCATCCGATAGTCACCAGGGGATACCCCAAGCGCCAGGCGGAAGGCACGACGCAGGTTGTATTCACTGCCCAGGCCGGTCTGCTGCACCACGCGCTTGATGGGGGTCTTGCCGTCTTCCAGCAGCCAGCAGGCGCGCTCGATGCGCAAGCGGTTGAGCAGTTTGGAAGGGCTGAGCCCGGTTTGCGCCATCAGCTGTCTGTGCAGGGTGCGCTCGGAGACGGCCATGGCCCGCGCCATGTCGGCCACGCTGATGGCCTGCTTCAAGCGAGGCCTCAGCCATTGCATGAGCTGGCTGCTCAGGCCCTGTTCGTCGGGGTCATCGGGGATTTGGGCGAGCAGCTCGGCACTGAACTGGCGCTGGCCACCCGCGCGGCGAAACGGGATGACCAGCCGCTTGGCCACGCGCAGCGACAAGGCGCGGTCATGGTCGGCTTCGACCAGGGCCAGGCTCATGTCCATGCCGGCTGTGACACCAGCCGAAGTGTGGAACAGGCCATCGCGCACATGGATGGCGTCGTCCATCAGGTTCACTTGCGGGAACAACCGGCGGAACAAGGGCGCATCCTGCCAATGCGTGACGGCACGGCGCTGTTGCAGCAAGCCGGCCTGGGCCAGCACGAAGGCGCCCGTGCAGACCGAGCCGCAGCGGGCCACCTGGGCCGATGCGGCTTGAAGCCAGCGCATCAGCTTGGCATCGCGCATGGCGCCCTCTGTGCCATCCCCGCCCACCACGATCAGCGTAGCGCCTTGGAGGCTGGACGGGCGCGGCAATGAGGCCGTCTGCACCATCAACCCGCAGGACGAGGCCAGCATGCCGCCGCTGGACGACACCGTGCGCAGGCGATAGCGCGGGCCTAGCGAGAGTTTGGCGGCTTCCTGGTCGGCCATGGCGAAGACCTGCATGGGGCCAGCCAGATCCAGCAGCAGGAAGCCGGGAAAGACGACCATCACGACGGCATGGTGAGTGCGGGATGTGGAAGACATGACCATGGATGAACGAGGTAAAGACATCGACGATTGGGGATGGCAGATTTTCACCATGAATTGGCAGACATGCCAAACCGGTTTTTCGCACAATGCAGCTTCATCAAACAGGAGAACTCGACATGAGCCCAGTGACGAACCCAGTTGAGACAAGCCCCGAGATCCACATCGGCCTGCTGCTGTTTCCGCAATTGACCGTGCTGGACCTGATCGGGCCCTACGAAGTCCTGAGTCGTTTGCCGAATGCCAAGTTGGACCTGATCTGGCACGACCTGGAGCCTGTGCGCACCGAGCACGGCCTGAGCCTGACACCAACGGCCACCTGCGACCAGATCACCGCACTGGATGTGCTGTGCGTGCCCGGCGGCTTTGGCGTGACGCCCTTGCTCAACCACGCGCCCACCATCGAGTTCATCCGCCGCGTGGGGCAGTCAGCGCGGTATGTGACCTCGGTGTGCACCGGCGCCTTGCTGCTTGGCGCGGCGGGCCTGCTGCATGGCCGGCGTGCGGCCACGCACTGGGCTTCGATGGACATGCTCGCCTCCTTCGGCGCCATCCCGACAGACGAGCGCTTCGTGCACGACGGCCCCGTGATCACCGGTGGTGGCGTGACCGCCGGCATCGACTTCGCGCTCTACCTGGCGGCGCAGCTGTATGGGCGTGAACTGGCCGAGTTGATCCAGCTGGCCATCGAGTACAACCCGGCGCCACCGTTCGATGCCGGGCATCCGTCACGGGCGCCATCGGTTTGCCTGAAAACGGCCAGGGAACGGGTGGCGCAGGCACAGGCCAAGCGGCGTGTGGAGGTGCAGAAAGCGGCCGGCAAACTGGTCGCGTCGACCCAGGCTTGAACGAACGTTTGAATGCTCCGGTGAGCAGGGGTATGAGCCAGGCTTGTCAGCGCGAACAGACACTCAAGCGTTCACATCTACAGGGTGAATGTGAAAGCTGACGTAACCAGCTGCGTTTATCCCGTAACCGATCGTGAACTGGCGCACGGTCTCGCCTTTGTTCTGAGGTTCAAGGCGCGACCGAGCCATCAAGCTGTCGGGGCGATGGCCGATGACGAAAAAGCCATTGCATTCAACGGAGAGTCTGACCATGGGTCACAAAACCACTGCCCAAGCCCTGCGCGACCAGCTGATGGCACCCCGTGCCATCGAACGCGTTCATGCCATGCATGCTCTGGAACTGGAGTTGGAGGAAGCACGCTCCAACCCGGTGGCCGACGAGCTGGAGGCTTTCACCGCACGTGGCATTCCCTACTATGCCCCTGAAGACCCCGACTACCGCGAGTGGGTGTCCAAGGCCGTGCGTTACTGGGAACAGCTGCATGAAGAGTCTCACAGCCCCGTGCCCCGCATGACTGCTGCCAAAGTGCGCGGCAGCCGCAACAAACACAACGCCTGAGCCTGTCAGGGCCCATGCCCTGGCCTATGATCACCCCGCGCACCGATGTTGCGGGTGCGGGGTGAGCTTGAATGACATGGTCTGATCGCATCCGCGTGCTGGAACGCGGTTGGCTCTCGTCCAACAACATCGTGTTCCTGGACGAGGACGGTGGTGTATCCGTGGTGGACACGGGTTATGTCACCCATCTGGACGAGACCATCCGCCTGATCGACCAGGCACGCGAAGGCCGCCCTTTGCGGCGCATCGTCAACACCCACATCCACTCCGACCACGCCGGTGGCAATGCCGGTTTGAAGGCCTTGCATGGCTGCGAGGTGTGGATCCCGCCTGGTGAAAGCGAGCTGGTGGACCTGTGGGATGAAGACCGGCTGAGTTACCGGCGTACCAGCCAGCTGTGCCCGCGCTTCAGCTACGACAAGCTCATCCACCCCGATGATGTCTTGCGCCTGGGCGGTGAAGACTGGCGTGTGCTGCCTGCCGCCGGTCATGACCATGCCATGGTCATGCTGTGGTGCGAGCGGCTGGGCACCCTGCTGTCGGCCGATGCGCTGTGGCAAAAGGGCTTTGGGGTGATCTTCCCGGAGCTAGCTGGCATGCCGGGTTTCGCGCAGCAAAAAGCCACGCTGGACCTGATCGGGCAACTGCAGCCCAGGCGGGTGATCCCCGGGCATGGCGCGCCCTTCACCGATGTGGCGGCGGCCTTGCAAGCCGCGCACTCCCGCATCGACTGGTTGATGGAAGAGCCGCGCCGCAACTCCGACAACGCCTTGAAGGTGCTGATGGCTTTCAAGTTGCTCGAAGCACGCCGCTTGACGCTGGCCGATTTGACGGCCATGGTGCGCACCAGCATCGAAGGCAATGCAGCCATGCAGGTGTACTACCCGCATGACCCTGAAGCGATGGCGGCCTTCATGGCCGAGCAGCTGGTGAAGGCGGGTGCCGCCACGCGCGAAGGTGATGCGGTGGTGGCGGTGGCCTGAGCGGCCTGGCCGCACTGACTCGTCAATCCTGGCTGACCTGAAAGACACGGGACGTGCCGCTGAAAGGCGTGATCGTGCCGGCCAGCGACTTGGCGTCACCATGGTGGACGATGCGGTAGCTGCCAGGCGGCGTGTCCGTGGGGATGGCCCAGCTGATCTCAGCCGCAGACTCTGCGCCGAAGGTGCGCACCCAGTGGTAGCGCGTGGCCCAGTCGCCATCGTCGGCGACCATGCGCCATTGCCCGTCGACGAGCCTCTGCACTTCAAGGAAGGTGCCGTTGCGGTGCAGCTCGTTCTTGGGGTGGCCGCTCTGGAAGCGCACCTGCACGGTGTCGCCTCGCTTGTAGTGGCTGGCTGCGTCTTGCAGCACCTGGCCGAACTGCTTGCCCAACGCAGGCAGGTCCATCAGCACACCGGGCTGGAAGTTCAGCTGGTGCGCGCTGAGATCGCGGGGGTGCAAGGCGCTGATGTCGACGCCGGGCTGGCCACTGGCCATGTCATGCGCGAGCCTGTCCAGCTCCTGCTGGTAGGCCGGCAGCGTGTAAGGCCCGAACAGCGTGCTGCCGCCTTCGTAGTCCTGGGCGCTGTATTCCTCGGGCGTGGTGATGTACTCGGTGTAGGCATTGCTGTAACCCACCACCAGCACCTGCTTGATGTCCACGCCCAGCGTGTGGGCCAGCGTGCGCCGGATGCGCCAGCCCGACATGATGGTGGGCTCGCCCGGCAGCGTGGCCAGGTAGAGCTGGCCGATGCGCAGCACCTGCAGGGGCAGGACTTCGGGCGCCCATGGATAGGGCTTCATCTCGCCGACGGGGATGACCACCTCCTTGACGCCATGGCATTGCCGCAGCGTTTCGGACGGCCAGAACAACAGGCCGCCCACGGCTTTGAGGAAGGGGTTGGACTGACCTTCTTTGGCGATGCCGGGGCCGGGGCCATCTTCTTCGCTGCCGGCGGCGAAGGTGCTGCCCAGGGCGGCCGGGCAGGTGTGGTGCAGCTGGCCATCGGGGGTGTAGGCCCCCGAGACCTGCACCTGGCTCATGTCGACGTAGCGCATGCGGTGGTCCACGGGGCCTTGCAAGGACTGTTTGGATTGGTTGGAGAGCGCCATGGCCTTGTCTGCCTGGCGCAGGCCGATCAGGCGCGTGTTCTCGAACTCGTCCTCGGTGGGGCCGCTGCCGGGCTTGAGGTTCAGGTTGGGGCTCATGTCCCCTGGATTGGTCTGCGCGAAGGCTGCCACGAAGGGGGTCTTGTCACGCAGGTAGCGCACGCCGGCTTCGTCATGCTCCCAATGGTAGGCCGCATAGCCCTTGTTGTCCCCACTGATGAGCGTGTTGCGGTTGGTCATGCTCGTGCCATGTGTGGGGAACAGGCTGAGCGCGCCAATGGGCCGGCCGTTCTGACGGAAGGTCAGCACGCTCATCAGCGGGTCGATCTCTTGCGGGAAGGCCGCGCGATCCGCAGCGGGGTTGAGGCGAAAGGCCGTGGCCGAGCGGTTGCGGCTGGCATTGGTGAGTTTACCCTGGTTGAGCAGGATGTCGCCAGGGGCCTTGCGCTGATGGGCCCGAACAATGGCTTCGACGATGCCATCGACGATGGCCTGGAAGGTCTTGGGCTGGAAGCCCAGGATGGTGATGTTGTAGAGCGCGTAGTGCGAGTAGCCGCCGGGCCCTGCGTGCGTGTGCGTGGCGCTGATCAGCACATTGCGCTCGTCGTACAGTTGGCCGTGCGGCGTGACGTAGAGCTTGGCCAGGCGTTGAAGCACGGCCTGGTGGATGGCCTGCGTGACCAGGCCCGTGTCGGTGATGACGATGACCACCGACTGGTGCGTGGTGGCGTCTTCCACGATGAAGGCCCGCGCACGCAGGCGCTGGTGGATACCGGCTGTCTTTTGGCCCAGCACGGCGTAGCCCATCATGCCGACCTCGGCGGCTTCGCCGGTGATGTCGCTCATGCCCACGCCGACAAGGTAGGGTTGTGAGGGCTGAGAGGGTTGGGGAAGGGCCTGCGCGCACAGCAGCAGGCCGCACAAGGCGGCCATGCACCATCGAAGAAGGCCTCGCAAGGCACGCATGGCGATCAGTTTCAGAAGCGTTTGGCGATGCTGGCCATCAGTGCGGGCTTGTCGATGCGCTTGAGCGCGTCCATGGCCGTGTTGGGCGTGTTGGCGTAGTAGCTGTTGCGCATGCTGCCGCCCACGATATCGGCTTCGAAGTCCAGGCCCCAGCGGGTGTGGATCACACCGAGCTTGTAGTCCAGGGTGTTGAGGAAGGAGAAGTTGCGCACGGCGGTGTAGCCCACATGCGTGAGCAGCCTGGTGTTGCCATTGAGCGGGATTTTGGCCTCGACTTGCAGCAGCTGCGAACCCCGGCTGTTGCGGTAGCCACGGTCATAGCAGCTGCTGGCCTCGCCGAAAGTCAGGTCGCCTTGAATCTGCGCGATCTGGGCGGCGGTGCCACACACCACGGAGGTGTTGTTGCCGCGGAAGTCCTTGCTCAGTACCAGCATGTAGCGGGCTTCCATGATGCCGTAGCCGAATTCGAGGAGGCCGAAGGTGGTGTCGAAGTTGGTCTTGATCACTTCGGCCGGGCCGCCCATGGCGTAGACCAGTTCGTTGTCGTGCAGTTCCACGGATGCGCCGGGGAATATCTCCTGCGCGGCGCCCACGCCGAAGTGCCAGCCCTCGGGCTTGCCCCAGCGGTAACCCAGGGCGCCGACGGCCGTGGTCTTGTTGCCATCGGGGAAGCTCTCTTTGGCCACGGTGCCCAGTTGCAGGTAGCCGAGGAAGCCCGATTCATGCGCCGCGGTGACGGTGAACTCCGCGCCGGGGCGGCGGTAGGTGTCGGACAGGCCGTTGGTGCGGCGGTCGGTCGACACCTTGGCCTCCATGTCGAGCGAGTAGGACTGGATCTCGGGCTCGCCCGGCTCGGCCGCATGGCTGGACGCGGATGCCGCCAACATGGCAGCCATCAGCACGGTAGACGAAGACAAGATGGCGGACAGGAACTTCATGGTTGGACTCCAGACAAGAGCTTGGCGTGATGACGGCGTGGTGTGTTCAGTGGATGGTGCTCAGCGGACGGCACTCAGCGGGGTTTGCAGCCGGCGGGCAGCGTGGCCACGCGGCTCATCTCTTCGGTCTCGCCCAGGATCTCGGTGCCGATATAGGCCCGCAACGAGAGGGTGTCCTTGTTGACGCGCACCGTGGCCTTGTAGTTTTTCTTGGTGCGAGGGTCGTGCACCCAGCCGTCGCGCCAGGCCTCGTCCTCGTACTTCTTGAGCTTGGCGATCATCAGGCCGCAGGTGTCCAGCGGCGTGCCCGCATCCTTGTCCCATACGATGGTGGCGCACAGGGCGCTGGCCATGTCGGCACAGTCCGTGAATTCGATCACGGCGCCCTTGTCGGCGCTCAGCCACAGGCCTTTGGCATCGTTGGGGCCATTTGTGGTCTGGGCTGTGGTCTGGGCCGCATGGACCCATGCGGATGTCAGCATGAAAGACAGGGCCGTGCACAGGCCGACGAAGGGCAGGCGCTTCATCATCTTCAGATCTCCAAAAGGGCTTCAAGCCTGGGCCGGGAACACGGGCCACATCGTGGTGACGCGACCGTTCTCGTAAACGGCGATATCACCGAACTGCTGCAAGACGGCCTCGCTTTGCGTGGGCCTGAGGAACACGAAATCGTCGGGTTGCAGGGCCTGCTTGCCCGAACCCAGCAGGATCTGCTGGTTGGATGAAGGGCCGATCAGGCCGCTGGGGCTAAGGCCCGCAGGCGCGAACGGCTTGGCCATCCAGTGGCCGCCATAGATGAAGACCGAATGACGCTGGTTCGCGTCCCACCACGCGGCGGCGGTGCCAAGTTCTTCCACGCCATCGGGGGCGACGAAGCGGCCGCTCTTGATGACGGGCGTGGCGATGAAGGCCGCGGACACGAAGTCGCTCAGCAAGGGGGAGTCGAAGTCGGATGGCTTGACCATGGCCGAGCCCACGGCCACCTCATTGGCCGCGCCAGTGCCGTCGTGCAGCCTGAAGCTGGGCGAGCCTGCGGTGTTGAGGGTGAGTGCCTGCCGATCTTGCTTGAGCGGGCTGGCCTGCATGAAGTCGGCAAAGCGCTGGTAGACCTGCTTGGCATGGGCACGCGAGCGCTCACGCAGGCCGCCGACCTCGGGGATCTTCTCGGTGTGGGCCTCGTAACCCATCAGGCCGGACCATCGCAGCAAGGGCTCTTCCTGGATGAGCTGCACCATGGTCTTGAGCACGTCCAGATCAGGCACGCCGCCTCGGTGCAGGCCCACGTCGATCTCGATGTTCACGCGCATGGGCCGGCGCTGGGCGCGGGCCAACTCGCGGTATTGCTGCACGCGCTGCGGCGTGTCCACCAGCCATTGCAGCTGCTGACTGGCGTCGAAGCCGGACGTGGGGGGCTGGGCGTAAAAGCGTGCAACTGCGGCCACGGGCAAGGGCTTGCCCAGCAGGATCTGGCTTTGCGGGCGCTGCTGCGTCAGCAGTTGCAGGTAGGGCAGGTTGAAGACCATCTGCCGGTTGGTGCCAGTGGCCTGCGCGATTTCATCAAGCAGCGACAGGCTGGGCAGGGATTTGTTGACCAGCCGCAGGTGCAGCTTGCCTTGCCCGTTCCCCTGTACATGGGCTTTCACCTTCTGCGCATTGGCATGCAGCCGTTCACGGTCGATGACCAAGGTGGGTGTGCCAATCCCGGCGGTCTTCAAGGCCTGGTTGAGTTGCGCGAAGTAAGGCTCGTAAGGTGCGCCCTGATCGCTTGGGCGCAGCGCCACGGTGCCGGTCACAGCCGCGATGCCAGTGGCGCCGAGGAAGCCGCGTCTGCTGATGAAGCTCATGGTGGCATGCTCCGATCAGGTCTTGACGAAGAGCTTGCGCAGGTGCGCATTGAGCATGCGGCCTTGCGGGTCGAACTGTTTGCGCACGGCCTGGAAGTCGTGCCAGCGCGGGTACATGGCTGAGAGCTCCGCCCAGCCCATCTCATGAAGCTTGCCCCAGTGCGGACGGCCTTGATGGGCGCGGTAGATGGGAGCGCAATCTTTGACCAGGTAGTCCCAGGGTTCGTCGGCCGAGGCGTGCACGGCGATCGAGCAGCTGTCGCGGCCATGGAAGGGGCTCAGCCAGGCATCGTCTGCCCGGATGAAGCGGAACTCGATGGGGAAGAAAGCCTCGTTGTGACGTTCGATGGCGGCGATGATCTGGCGCAGGCAGGGGATGCCCTGTTCGCGTGGCACATGCCATTCGGATTCGTTGAACTTCATCGGCCGCACCGACGAGAGCAGCCTGAACGCGCGGTGGTGGGCCTCGTCCGTCATGTTCGGGTCGATGAACTTCTGGGCCGCCCACTGGCGCAGCTTGGGGAAGTGGCCCAGCCAGTCGCGCAGTGTGCGCAGGTCGGCCATCACGGCATCGTCACTGGGCTTGGGCAGCATCAGGTCACTGCCGGTGTAGATGTCATGCGAGATGGCCGCGCCATACCCGGTGAAGGGCAGGTAGTACATCTCGAAGTTGCGGTGCTGCTGGGCCAGTTGCGGTGCTTGCTGCAGCAGGTCTTCAATCGGGCGCAGCCAGACCTTGCGATGCAGGTTGTAGGCCGGCAGCACGCGCATGGTGACCTGCGAGAGGATGCCGAAGCTGCCCAGCGAGACACGGGCTGCGGCCAGCATGTCGCGGTCCTTGTCCTCATGCAGCTCGACGACCTTGCCGCCCGGCGTGACGATGCGCAGCCCCACCACATCGGCATGCAGCGCAGGCAGCGTGATGCCGGTGCCGTGCGTGCCGGTGGAGATGGCGCCGGCAATGGTCTGCACGTCCACATCGGGCAGGTTGCGCAGGGCCAGGCCTTGCGCATCGAGCGCGCGCGACAGCATGCCCAGGCGCGTGCCGGCATGCATGGTGGCCGTCATGGCCTGCCGGTCCACCGAGATGAGGCCGGAGAGGCGGTCCAGCGAGACGATGCTGCCGCTGGTGGGCACCAGCGCCGTGAAGGAGTGGCCCGAACCGAAGGCGCGGATCTCGCCTTGGGCCGATGCCATCAGCGCTTGCAGCTCGGCCTCGTTGGCTGGCGTGGGCAAGGCGGCCGGCTGGGCCTGCTGCACGCCTGACCAGTTGTGCCATTGCAGGCCACTTGCAGTGGGTTTGGCGCTGCTTGGCGTGCTTTGCGCCAAGGCCGGGTCGGCCAGGCCCGCCGCGGCAAACAGGCTGCCCAGGGTGGCGGCCGCACCCGTGGCCATGAACTGGCGGCGCGGCAGGATGGTGTCGAAGTCGGGTTGGCTGTTCATCGGTTTGTCTGGCTCATGAAGGCGATCAGGCCGCGCAGGTCGTCGTCGGTGCAGTCGCTGCACAGGCCTTTGGCGGGCATGCCCTTGAAGCCCTCGCGGGCATGCTGGAGCAGCACATCGGCGCCTTGGGCCAGGCGCGGCTTCCAGGCGGGCTCAAAGCCGGTCAAGGGGGCCGCGCTGCGCACGCCATGGCAGCTCAGGCAGGCGCGTTCGTACTTGGCGGCCAGTTGGGCATCGGCTGGGCGCAGGGTGTCGGCGCGGGCCACGTCCTGGTCGCTGGGCGTCGGGGGCGGCCCGTCATGGCAGGCTGCCAGCAGGAGCACGGGCAGCCAGCTCATCGAGATCAGCGCGTGTTTGATCGGCGTCATGAAAAAAGAAACGTCGCGTTAAAAAAATACAGTGTTATCAGAATATGCTCTGGCCGATCAGAGAGTTATCCAGACAAACCCTGTCCACTTGAGCACGTAAAACGCGAGCTAATACAGGGGTCGAGACCTGACGAGGAGAGCCGGTTCGTGGCCACCACTACCGCCAAAGAGACACGCAAACTGCGCGAAGCCGAACAACGCCGCAAGGCCATCATCAAGATCGTGCGCAAGCTGATCAAGAAGGGTGGGCTGGAGGATGTGTCCCTGCGCAAAGTGGCCGAGCTGGCCGGCTACTCCACCACCGTTGTCTACTCGCTCTTCGAAGACAAGGCCACGCTGATCACGCAAGCCATGGACGAAGACCTGCTGGAGCTCACCCGGGTGATGAGCGCTGCGGTTGCCGGGCACAAGCATCCGCTGGACCGCATCAGGGGCATGGCGCAGGCCTATGTCCAGTTCGGCATCGCCCACCCGGCCGAATACGCTTTCGTGTTCATGCAGCCGCGCCCGCATGCACCCAATGAGTCGGCGCGCGTGCAGCACGGCGACCCGACCGAGGACCCTTACGCCTTTGGGCGCAGCCTGTGGGCCGATGCCGCCCAGGCCGGGCTGGTCAGCACCCAGGATGTCGATATCGACCTGATGACCCAGATCTTCTGGGAGGGTATCCATGGCCTCACCGCTCGCCACCTGGTGATGGGGCCTGACGACGTGTGGTTTCCTACGGTGCCCGAGGGCCGCCATGTCGAGCTGATGATCGAGGTGCTGCTGACCGGCATCCAGCAGCAATTCAAGCCACGCTGAACCGCACGCCCTCCGATCACACCCCCTGATGGGTGAGCAGGCGTCAAGCCTGTCGTGTTCGGGCCTACGGCCGCGTATTCCCTGTTGAGCGCCACGTTTTCGTTGCCGCCACACCAACAGGAGTATCGCCATGCCCACCTCGTACACCATGCAAGCGCTGCAGTTCGGCAGCAACACCCTCAGGGTCCCCGGCCACGAAGTCGACATCATTGCCGAGAACCAGCCCGCCCCCATTCAGCTCAAGCTCGCCGACCCCGGCAGTGGCGTATGGGACCTCGTCTTCAGTTACGAGGCCGGTGGCTTCTACCTGGCCAACGCGACCGTGCCCGGCATCGACAAGGCCACGATCCAGTCCTGGTACAGCAAAGAAGGCGTCCCGGGGACCGGCCCTCACGTGCTGAGTTTCGTGCCCTTCCTGGTCGACACGGACGGCCCCGACACCGGCTTCGCCCAGGCCACCCACTTCGTGGACTTCTCGCAGCCCACACCCAATGACAGCTGGATCAACACCGACACCATCGCCACCGCCAATGTGGTGGGCACCGTGCACCAGGAGCTGCCCGAGTACGCCAAACTGAGCTTTGCCACGCACGCGACCAACCAGTCCATCATCATCACGACGACCAGCACCCACGCAGTGTTCGACAAGATCTTCGTGTATGCGGGCGGCGCGAGCCCCGTGGGTGCCAGCCTCACCGTGCCGAAGGGGCAGACAGCCCTGGCCCTGGCCATCTACAAGAAGCAGACCACGACCTCCAGCAAGGAGATCGGCACCATCCAGTTCCCCAAGATCCCGAAGTCGGAATGGCCGCAGTTGGTGGCCCAGGTCGTCAACGAGGTGGTGCTCAACCAGCACGGCGAGCTCTACGAATACCTCAACTCGCGTCAGCTGGCCGGTCTGGATGCCGCCACCCGCAAGAGTGCCGTGGCCGCCATCACGACGCACATCGAGCAGCTCAACAAGGTCAAGGCCACGATCGCCGGGCTGAGCTGATGCGTCAATGAAACGTCACTGAACGGCGGCCTGAGCGCTGCGAAGCTCCCTACAATGCCACTGCGCCATCCGGTGCGGTGGCTTGTTGTCGTGGTGGAGTCGTTTCATGGGCAAGATCGGAGAAGTCACGTTGCTGCTGGTGGCGGCCCAGGAAGGGCAGGCCGATGCGCTCAACCGCCTGTTCGACCTGCTCTACCCGGAGCTGCGCCGCATCGCCTCGGCCCGCATGCGCAAGACCGACGAGCGCGTGATGCTCGACACCACCTCGCTGGTGCACGAGTGCTATTTGCGTCTGCTCAAGCTTGAAGAGCTTTCGCTCAACGACCGCAGCCACTTCCTGTCGTATGCCGCCAAGGTGATGCGCTCGGTGGTCGTGGACCTCGCACGCGAGCAGCAGGCCCAGCGGCGCGGTGGCGACATGGCCTTTGTCACGCTGGACACGGCGGTGGCCAGCGGCCTGCCCAATGGCGAAGACGAGATCCTGCACATCCATGAAGCGCTGGAAGCCCTGGGCGCCATCGAACCGCGCCTGGTCAAGGTCGTGGAGATGCGCTACTTCATCGGCCTGGACAACACCGAGATCGCGCAGGCCCTGGACGTGAGCACCCGCACCGTCGAGCGGGACTGGGAACGCGCGCGCAGCTTTCTGTTCTCCGCGCTCAAGGCCTGATCGGGCTGCGTCGTCACCCATGACAAGGCCCGCGCCATGAAGATCCCCATGGCCCTGTGGCCTCGCCTGATGCCTTTGCTGGATCAGGCGCTTGACCAGCCAGCGGACCAGCGCGAGGCCTGGCTGCGGCAGCAGGCGCTGGATGAGGAGACGGCCCAAGCCTTGCGCCAACTGCTGGCCGAGCGAGATGAGCTCGAAGATGGCAGCTTCATGGCCGCCCTGCCTCCTCTGTCTCATCCGGATGCGATGGCGTCTGAATCGTCTGCTGCCTCATCGCCATCGGCAGGTACCGCAACAGGCGGGGGCAGCCAGTCTGGCCTGTTCGCAGGCGACATGCTCGGCCCCTATCGCCTGATCAAGCCGCTCGGCCAAGGTGGCATGAGCGTGGTCTGGCTGGCCGAGCGCGATGACGGCCAGATCCGTCGCCAGGTGGCCTTGAAGATGCCCCACGCCGGCCCAGGCCAGGCCCTGCTGGCCGAGCGCATGCGCCGCGAGCGCGACATCCTCGCCAGCCTGGAGCACCGCCACATCGCCCGCCTCTATGACGTGGGCACCGGCCCACAAGGCCTGCCTTTCATGGTGCTGGAGTACGTGGAAGGCCTGCCCCTGCCCACCTATTGCGACGAACACAAGCTGGGCATCCACGAACGCCTGCAACTGTTCCTGCAGGTGCTCAGCGCCGTGCAGTACGCCCACACCAAGCTCGTGCTGCACCGGGATCTCAAGCCCAGCAACATCCTGGTCAATGAGCAAGGCGAGGTCAAGCTGCTGGATTTTGGCATCGCCAAACTGATCAAGGGGAGCGAAACCGGTGCGGCCCCATCGACCGAGCTGACCCAGCACAGCGGCCACGTGCTCACGCCCGACTATGCGGCCCCAGAGCAGATCGCGGGCCAGCCCCTGACCACGGCCAGCGATGTGTATGCGCTCGGTGTGATCCTGTTCGAGCTGCTCACCGGCCAGCGTCCTTACCGCCTGCCGCGCGGCACACGCGGTGCGCTCGAGGAAGCCATCCTCGCGACGGACCCGCGCCGGCCCAGCCAGGTCTGGCAGGACGCTGATGTGCAGACCCACCACATGAGCGCAGCCACCATCACCGACCTGGCCGAACACTACAAGACCAGCCCGCGCCGACTGAGCCAGTTGCTCAAGGGCGACCTGGACGTGATCGTGGCCACGGCCTTGCAAAAGCAGGCCGCGCGCCGCTATGCGACCGCCGAAGCCTTCGCACAGGACATCCAGCACCACCTGGCCAAGGAGCCCATCGCGGCCCAGCCCGACAGCCGCTGGTACCGCACACGCAAGTATGTGCAGCGCCATGCCTGGGCCTTGAGCGCGGTCGGCGCGGTGGTGGTGGCGCTCAGCGTGGGCCTGGGCGTGGCCTTGTGGCAGGCCCAGCAGGCGAGGCAGGAGGCGGCCAAGGCCAACGCCATCAAGGACTTCCTTGTGGGCCTGTTCGAGAACGGCGATGTGGAGCAGCCCGATGCGCTGCGCAAGCGCCAGCAGACGGTGGAGCAGTTGCTGGTCAACAGCGCCCATGCGCTGGGCACGCAACTCAAGGACCAGCCGCAGGTGCGGGTGGAACTGCAAGGCGTGGTGGGCGGCCTGCTGCACAACCTGGCCATCACCGACGAGGCGATCAAGCTGCGCAAGCAAAGGGTGGCGCAGCTGGAGGCGATAGGGGCGCCGGTGGCGGAGCGGGCACAGGCGCTGCGGGATTTGGCCGATAGCCTCGATGCACGAGGAGATACGGTAGGGGCGCGTAAAAATTTGGAGAAAGGACTTGAGCAGTGTCATCAAACAAACATGCAACCTGCCGCAGTCTGCTGGGGCCTGCAAGTGGCGAGAGGGCAGATGTATGTGCTGGCCAGAGAGGTCGATCACGCACAGCAATTGATTGAGCCTGCAGTGAATGCGCTGAGATTGGAGAAGCCGCACAGTTCACAGATGGCCGATGCGTTGGTTGCGATGGGGGATGTGTTGAGTCAACGCAATGATGTTGAGCATTCGTTTGCACTCTATGAAGAAGCAATGGCTATCCGGGAAAAACTTTGGGGTGCCACGTCGGTCCGGCTGGCAAGAGAGCGATATGCACTAGGGATGAGTTTGTGGCAGGTTTTGCGTCTTGCTCAGGCTGATAAGGAGTTGAATAGCGCATGGAAGGTCATGTCCGCAGCCATCGGGGAAGACCACGTTAGTGCCGCGCTCATTGAATTGCAGCTGGGGCGTTTGCGAGTGTTTGTCCGCTCTCCTTCTGAAGGTCGACCATTGATCGAGCACGCGAGTTCGGTGATCCTCGCCTCAGCTGGCACGGCGGATCCCCGGTGGGTATTTGATGCTTACTTTGTCCGGGGCACCGAGGCACTGCTGGATGGGCGAATTGGAGATGCCGGTGTATGGCTGGAGAGGGCCGAGGCGATGAGGTCGAAGCTGGGTGAGAGTCTGGCGGACGATGGTGGCGTTGATTTGATCTTTGCTTGGTATCTGGATGACGCCGGGCATCATGAACAGGCCAGAAAGCAGCTACACGAAGTGCGCGCGCGCTTGCTACCAAGGTTCGGTGAAGACCATCCCTATATTCAACGAATAGACGATACGATCCTTTCCAGCTATCTGATCGAAGGGCAACCAAATCAAGCCATCAATTTGCTTCGACAACGTGGTATCCATTCAATTGGTGAAGGTGGGGGGGACGTGGCAACATACATCGCATTGGGTCGATATCAAGAAGCAGCTAAAGCCATTGAACCCCAATGGCGTTCCGTACTGCAGAAGGCGCGCAATGAACAATACCTGTTGGCGATATATCAAACGTATGATCAGATGGGGCGGATACAGTTGGGCCTGCACGATTGCAAGACTGCTAGGCAGTACTTCGGCACGGCTATCCGGCTCTTGCAACATGGCTATGCCTACAACCCATATTTGGCAATGACTCGTGCCCGTTACGGGCAGAGCCTTATATGCACGGGCGATGCTCAAGGCGCTGCAATTCAATTGGATATGGCGGACAGAGCTTTTCGCATGCAGCCCGCTCTTTCAGAGCACTTCAAGCGTCCTTTATACGAATTGCGACGGCAGTTGTATCCGCAGTGATCTCAAGTTAGGGGGAGGATGCAGTGTTGCCTTGTCGGTCTAAATAAACCTAGTACATTTTGGCGTCATTAATTTTCAGTTGGAGCAGACATGAAGCCTTCTTACGCACTTTCAACTTTTTTCCTTGGTTCGCTGATGTCCTTGGCGGTGATTGCAGCAGAAACGGCGGATGGCACAGGAGTGACACGGGCGTCGGAAGTGGCCAAGAGCGTTAGCGCACAAGGCGCCAAGGTGGCAACGCCAGGTAAGCTGGCAACCCAAGGTGGAACGGTGATGGGTAAGTCAGGGGACAATCAATATCCCTCTGGTGCCCCTGTGGTACCTCCCAAGCCTAAGAAGGAGGGTATGGTTGCGATCGACGCAAAGGGCGTCAACACATCTGGTGTGAAACCAGGGGTCGTTGTAAAGGGCGGGGCCGCTACTACCGGTGTGACGGTTGGAGTCAATGGGGACAATCAATATCCTTCTGGTGCTCCTGTGGTTCCCCCCAAGCCTAAGAAGGATGGCCCCGAGGCCGCCGCAGCTGCCGCAGCCGCTCAAAAAGCCGCTACCAAAGCAGCCCCCTGATCAGCCAGCAAATAAAACCTAAGCCGCCTCAGGGCGGCTTTTTTTCAAGAGCACAGCTCATCGGGTCCCTTCGCCTCATCAGCCAGACAAGCCCTGAACCAGCCTGCCGAAACTGCCCGTAGCCAAGGCCACAGGCACTCCCATCTGCACCTGCACAATCGCACCATCCACGGCCAAGGCAATGGCCCAGGCTTTGGCCTTGCGTTGTCTTGATGCAGGCAACAACCCGGCCACCACCCGCGCCATCTCCTCCTTGTGCTGCCTGGCGACGTCCCTGACCTGAGGCAACTCCTCCCCCAACTCCCCCACCACATTGATGAAGGCACAGCCTCGAAAGCGTGGGTCCTGGAACCACTCGGCCAGGGCCGGCTTAAGTGCTGCTACCGTGCTGCCGTGTCGCTGCAGGGCATCCTGGAACCAGCTCATCCACAGCGCATGTCGGTGTTCCAGGTAAGCGAGGATCAGCTCGTGCTTGCTCGGAAAGTGCCGATAGAACGTCACCTTGGTGACGCCAGCCTCGGCGATCACGCGGTCGATGCCCGTGGCGCGCACACCATGTTGATAGAACAGATCGTGCGCGGTCAGCAGGATGCGGTCGCGTGCTGTGGAAGGTGAGGTCATGCGCGCATTGTAGACAGGTCTGTCTACTTCGGGTAGATTGCGCATGTAGACAAGTCTGTCTACATTCACCACCATTGACATTGAGAGACGCCCCATGGACACCCGCCCGCCTTTGCCGCCCTTCACACTCGAATCCGCCACCCAGAAAGTCCGTCTCGCCGAAGACGCCTGGAACAGCCGTGACCCCGGTCGCGTTGCGCTGGTCTACACGGAAGACACACGCTGGCGCAACCGCGCCGAGTTCCCCGTCGGGCGCGAGCAGGTGCGCGCATTTCTGCAACGCAAATGGGCGCGCGAGCTGGACTACCGCCTCATCAAGGAGCTGTGGGCACACGATGGCCCTCGCATCGCCGTGCGCTTTGCCTACGAGTGGCACGACGACTCGGGCCAGTGGTTCCGCAGCTATGGGAACGAGAACTGGCAGTTCAACGAGCAGGGGCTGATGGTGTGGCGTTACGCCAGCATCAACGATCTGCCGATCAGGGATGCTGACCGGCGCTTTTTGTGGCCGCTGGGGCGCCGTCCGGACGATCACCCAGGCTTGAGTGAATTGGGCATGTGAGTCGGCGCTACAAGATGATGCAGCAGGCCGGCTTGTTGGCGTTTGCGTTGGTTGCGTGTACCGCAGCGCGCGGTGCGTTCTCGCGATCGTGTCCGATCAGGGTGAAGCCGCCGTGGTCAGGATAGACGCCAGCCTGCCTGTTGGTGACAGAGATGGCCGATGAGCGGCCGAACGCACCAGACCCGCCCGGCAATGCGCTGGGAACGCCTGCACTGAAGTGACCATTTTGAAAGCACATGGCTGCGGCCGTTTGATGGTCTACGGCTGCTGCGACCTGGCATTGTTGCTGAATCCATGCCTGCAATGCGGCTTCGTCGTGCCCAAAGGTCTGAACTTCGAGGGCGTTCATCGCCTCTGCCACGACCAGGATGACCTGCGTAGGCTGCAAGCGTGCGGCCCAGGCGTTCATGTCGGCCAGGACATCGGCCTTGCCCAGGCTGGAGGCAGGGTAGTGATAGGCGCCAGCGGCATTGGTGTTTTGATTCCAGCCCGCGATCAGGGAGCAGCTGAACAGCGTGGACGTGCAGACGGACACGTCGCCATCCACCACGATGCCCTGACCCATCTCAATGAAAAACAAGGCCATGAGAACCTCCTGATTTTTGCTCGTCGGCGCTGGTGCGGGCCAACGTAGTGGCCGATTGTGGTGGTTCGGGCCGACAAGTCCATCCCTAGTCCCACACGGCCCTAATGTCCAAGGATGTAAAGCCTTGGTAAAGACACCGCCTGCGCCCTAGCTCTAGGGATGGCAACGCCCCACCCCTGGTGCTCCACTGCGGATTCCGCAGGCCGCCCTTGGCAAGCTGTAGCGGCCCGCCAGACCACTTCCAGCAGGAGGGTCCGATGAGCAAGTCATCGTCTTCATCCATGTCCCCGTACATCGCCATGTGTGGCATCTTCAGTGAGCGTGTGGACTTTCAGGGCAAATCACCGGTCGCCTCGCCGCCCGGCTCGCCTTTCGACAGCACCAAGCTGGTCAATTGCGTGAAGCAGAACACGGCTTTTCTGCCGATGGACTACCGAACGGCCTACGCCGAGCCTTTGGCCGCGGCGCTGCCCACGCTGTGCTCGCAGTTGCGAACCGAGTTCGATCAACAGGTTGGCCAGGGTGCCCCCGAAAAACAGGTGCTGGGCGAGATCACCTCGATGGTCGACACGCTCGTGGGTGCCGTGCGCGATTGGGGCAGCCCCGAGTACACCCAGCCACTGCGGCGTTTCGAGGCCGTGGTCTCCAACCTCTACCGCTCTTTCCTGAGCGACGAGCAGCGCAGCAAGATTCAGCTGCCGCTCAAGGAGGTCATCCCGCCGTTGGCGACCTTTGCTGCGACGGCAGACGACGGCCCTTTTACGCAGCCAGCGGATTCCGTGCTTTCGTTGATCAATGTGCCCATCGGCGTGGTCAGCCTGCCCGGCAGCTACCGTGATCACCCTTTGCTGTGGCCGGCCTTGGCACACGAGACCGGTGGGCACGACGTGGTGCATGCCGACCCGGGGTTGGAGGCCGAACTGGCCCGTGGCGCCCGAAATCTCAAGGGGTTGCCCAAAGGGGTGGGTGCACTGTGGAGTTTCTGGATGGACGAGACCGTGGCCGATGTTTACGGCCTGCTCAACGTGGGCCCTTCCTTTGCGGTGAGTCTGGGCGCTTTCTTCTCGGCCCTGGAGCATTCGTTCAACAGCAAGCAGCCACTGGGCATGGTGAGCAATGTGCTACCCGTGCAGAACAACAGCCTGGCCGACCCGCACCCGGTCGATCTGCTGCGCCTGTATGTGGCACAAGGCGTGGTGTCCAAGCTCACGGGTTTGTCGACCTCGCGCATCAACGCGTGGCAGTCGATGATCAATGACATTGCGCACGATGCCGCCGGTGGCAAGACCACGATCGACGTCATGGACGTGCAGACACGTTCGGTGGTGCAGCAACTGCCTTTGTCGATGATGGCGAATGCCGCACAGCAAGTGGGTGCCTACATCGCGACGGCGCGCCTGCATGCGCTGGGTGGCCACAGCATCCAGGAGATCGAGACCTGGGACGACGAAGACGAAGACGCGTCCAATGCCATCACCACGGCCTTGGCTCAGCAGCAGCCCATCGTGGGCCTGGGTGATGACGCGCAACTGCTGGCGGGTGCCACGATGGCGTTCTACAAGCAGCCCTCGTCATACGATGCGGTCACGTCCGCGCTCAACGATGCGCTGGACGACAGCTTCGCCCGTGACCCGATCTTCGGTGCACCTGCGCCGCACTTCATGCTGCCTTCGCGGCGCAGGACGCGGGCCACGGGGCGCAGTTACCACGTCACCATGCGGTCACTGGCTGCTTTGGGTCTGCAGGAGTAGGCCCGACGCTCCGAGTTCACGCACTCACGGGTGCGTGAACACCGCCAGTGCCTCGGTCAGTCGGTCGACCTGCTGTGCCTGGCCGACCAGTTTGTGCGTGTCCCCCCGCGTTTCAGTGCTTTTGCATGATGAACACCTTGTGCGTGATGATGTCGTTCGTGCTGGGTCGGGTGTTGGTCTGTGGGTCGAGGTACACGCGTCCGGTGATGTCGAGCGCCTGGCCGAAGGGGATGGTGTAGGGTTGGTCTGCGGTGGCCACTTCGGGGATGGTCACGCACAAGGGGTCATTGCCGCAGTCGTAGCTCAGCGTGAAGGCGTAGAGCTGCGAGTAGGTGGCGTAGCGCGGGTCGCTGGGGTCGGTGATGCCGGCGGCCTTCAAGCCGGTACCTGCGAGCCAGGTGTCGCTCACGCCCTTGACCCCCATGTTGTTGGCATGGGCCACGATGGCATGGCTGAGGTAGGTGGCCTTGCCCTGGCTGACATGGTTGACGCCGACGATGAGGATGCGGTCCTGCTTGGATGTGGGCGTGAGGCCTTGAACATCACCCGAGTAGATGGCATCGGGGTTGTCGCCGTTGCAGGGCAGTGCATGTGTGACGCAGACGTAGTTCTGGGTCTGCATCTGCGGTGCAGGCGATCGGGTGATGTCGTAGCTGGCCTTGAACTGGGCCTTGAGCTGCTCGATCAACGCGTCCCGGGCATCGGCCAGAGTAGTGCTTTCAGCGGGTTGGGAGCCGGGTACACGGCTCACGGGTGTGGGCAGGTTCTGGGCGGCGCGTGTGGCTTGCAGCGGCGTGAGTGACAGCACGCGCAAGGGTGCCCGGCTGATGTAGTCCTTCATCTGCCATGTGTACTGGGGGTAGGCCATGCGCAGCAGGATCGAGTAAGTATCGCTGGTCGGGGCTTGCCCCATGTGCAAGGGCACAGCGTTGATGGGCATGGCCATCAGGTTGATGGCCGAAGACGGAAAGCCCAGGCCGATCAGCTGTGCCTTGACATCCTTGGCGGTCTGCTGGTCGGCGGTCATCACCGAGACGGACAGTTGCGAGAAGGCGTTGGACCCGGCGGTGCTGCTGCCTGTGGTGCCCATGTCTCTGAGGTTGGCCGTGTCACCGAGGCTTTCGAACACGGGCACGAAGCCCGGTGTGGCCGCGCTGCCGGTCACGGCACTGGGGTAGTAGCGCGTGATGATGTAGGGCGTCAGGCCGAAGTAGCGCATGGTGGGTGGTGTCTCCATGATCACCACCAGTGCGTCCAGGGCTTTCATCTTGGTTGAAGACGAATGCGCGTTGGCCGCGCTGGCACCGAAGTCCGGCGAGCTATAGGGGCTGTCAGGGTTGGTGCCGAAGCAGTTGGTGGAGCTTGCATCGCAGCTCAGGAACTGCCATGGCGAGGCGGTGACGCCATAGGCTCGCGAGATACCGGCCGTGAAAGAGCTGGTCAGCTTGTCCAGATCGGAGGCTTGCCAGCCGGCATGGGCTGAACAGCTGATGCAGGCCGACATCAAGGCGCCCATCAAGGTGGGCAGGTGAGTGGTCCGTGGGGTGCTCATGGCTTGTCCTTTGTGGATGAGTGACAGGGGTCGCAAGCACTGTGAAGCCCGCGCATCGAGGCAGGTGTCAACAAGCCGGTTGCATTCATGACAGACGATGACAAGGCAGTGGGCTTGACATGGTTCGTCACTCCCTAACTTGAACCACGCTTGGGGCTGTTCAGCCTTGCCGGCAGTTCGTAGCATGCGCATGCTGTTGGCGCACATGATCGCCATGTGCCGCTTTCAAGTGAACATCACAAAGGCAGGTGGCATATGCATGCAAAGATCGGGCGCTGGTGCGCAGGGCTGCTGTTGAGCCTCTTGAGTTGGTCGCTGACATGGCCGGTATGGGCCGGCAGCACCCAGTCCTTCACCTTCCATGCCCAGGGTTATGCGGGTTCGCGTGACCGGCAGTACAAGGTCTATGTGCCCAGTGGCCTGAGTACGCCGGCGCCCATGGTCATGGCCCTGCACGGCTGTGAGCAGACCAACGACGATGTCTTGCAGGACTGGGGCCTGAAAGCCGCGGCGGACCGCTTTGGCTTCATCCTGGTCGCCCCCTTCATCACCAGCTACGACGGCTTGCGCAACAAGAACTGCTGGGGCTTCTGGCTGGATCAGCATCGTCATCAAGGCGCCGGTGAACCGGAAGACCTGCACCAGATCGCGCTCGAAGTGGAAGCCCATTTCAGCGTGGACCCCAATCGGCGCTATGTCACGGGTTTGTCGTCGGGCGCCGGGATGACGGTGGTGGTGGCCACGACCCACAACGAGTACTGGTCAGCGGCCGCCAGTGCATCCGGGCTGCCCTATGGTGAGGATGCGGCCTCGGTGTCGCTCTCGGGTTGCCCTGGGTCCGCCACCTTCCATGCGGTCAGTCAGGTCGTCAGCGACATGCGCCACGAGCTCAACGACAGCTATGCCATCCCGATGATGGTCTTGCAGAACAACAAGGACTGCACGGTGGTGCAGCCGGCAGGGCGCAATATCCGTGATGCGCACTTGAAGGTCTTTGGTGATGCGGCCCACAACACGCCATCGACCGCGCAGGCCGCACAGACCGCTTGCACGCCCGCGTTCGGCGAGGACGATGGGTGCCAGCATCTGACCTACACCACGGACGGCCAAAGCGGCAGCCGCTCCGTGGTGGAGACGGTGTTCTACGATGGCCCGATCAACACGCCCAATCCCGATGACACCGACCACGGGCATTACTGGATCGGTGGAGCCAGTGGCCAAGACGGCAAATGGGCCATCCAGCGCGGCCCGAGCTACCCGGACATCATCTGGGACTTCTTCTCGCGTCATCCCCGTGTGGTCGCCGTGGCGGGCCCCAGGATCACCTTGCGGGGCGACAACCCCATGCAAGTCAAGCTCGGGCAGTCGTTCACCGACCCCGGCGCCACCGCCACCGATGCCCAAGGTGCAAGCCTGCCCGTGCAGGCCAACTGTTCGAGTGTCAACACCAGCCAGGCGGGCCAGTACAGCTGCACCTACCAGGCGACCGACAGTGCGGGCCACACGGCCACCACTTCGCGAGGCGTCGTGGTGGCCGCAGCGACCAGTTGCCAGAAAACCACCAGCTCGCCTGCCGCGCATGTCAGTGCCAAGCGGGCCACGACGGGGGGCTGGTTCGGCCTGCGCGCCTTGTCTACGGGCGACGCACAGGACATCGGCTTTGCATGGAGCTTCTGGTCCAGCGTGACCTTGTACGAAGGCGAGCCGGGGCGCTGGTATCTCAACAAACCCGCAGCCTGCGGTACCTGAACGTTCATGCGCGTTTGATTGGATGGGCTCACGTGCCGTGGCTTCGCTGTTGACAGCGCACACCTGGACACGCGCGGGACACGCGCCGTGTCCACAATGGCGTCCATGCCCTACACCCTTCGCCACACCATTGACACGAGCCGCACTGCTGAACTGGTCTCACGCGCCCTGGCGCACGTAGACGCCCATCTCGATGAGGTGCTGGACGCCGACACCCTGGCTGATCGGGCCGCCATGTCTCGCCACCATTTCCACCGCATGTTCAAGGCCCAGGTGGGCTGCAGCGTGGCCAGCTATGTGACCTGGCGGCGCCTGCAACGTGCCTGTGCCCTGTTGATCAGCGGACACGAACCGGTACTGGAAGTGGCGCTGGCCGTGGGCTATGAATCAGCGCAAGCCCTGGCCAAGGCCATGCGCCGCGAGCTGGACACCACACCCACGGCCGTGCGCCGAGGTGACATCGCCCCATGGAAGAGCCTGCTGATTCCCGAGCGCCTGCCTTTTCCCGCCACCCTCCAAGCCCACCTCGACAACGCGGAGCCCCACACCATGCACGTCACCCGATTCGCCCAGCTGCCCGATGGCATCGTGGCCCTGACCGCCACGGCGCGCGGCATGATCGACAACAACATGAGCCGCGCGGCGCAGGCTGCGTTCGGCGAGCTGGCCGCGACCCTTGCGCCCTCAGGTCAGATCCAGCAGGTCCGCAGCTTCATGTGCATCGTGCCCGACGACGCTCACGGGCCTGATGACCCGCATTGCCGTTTCGTGGCCGGTATGGTCTTCGGTTATGACATGGCCAAGGACCAGGGCGAGAGCCATCAGCCCGATGTGGTCTTGAGCGGCACGCTGGCCTGGCAGACCTTGCACGCTGGCCGCTATGCCGTGTTCACGCACATCGGCCCCTACACGAATCTGCACAAGACCTGGCGGTCCATCTATGTGGACTGGCTGCCCTCATCAGGCGAGCAACTGCGCGATGTACCGCCAATGGAGCTGTGCATCAACAACCCGCAGACCACCCCACCCGAGGCCTTGCACACCGAGATATGGATCCCGCTTCAGGGGTGATTCAGGGCTGATCATGCGAGCGCAAAGGCAGACAGGCCGGTGCCCAGCGGCCTTGCTGCACGCGCAGGCGCACCAGCCTTTGCGCACCGGCGTGCTCGGCGATGGCCGGGCTGTCCATGTCGACCTGGGCCAGGCAGGCCAGCCACAGCACATCGCCTTGTTCGAAGTCCATGAACAGCAGGCCCACACGCGGGTTCTGCAGGATGTTGCCCAGCGTGTTGAACATGAAGTTGCCCGTGTAGTCAGGCAGGGTCAGCGCCAGGCCGCCATCCTCGGCGACACGGGTGTGCACGAAGCCGGGCTCGCCACCTCGGTGCGACACGTCCACGCCGCTGGCAGGCGTCGGCAAGCTCTCACGGCTTGCATCGGCCGAAGCGCTGGCGATGAACAAGGTGTCCGAGCGTGTGATCAAGGCCATGGCTTCGGGGCTGGCCGCAGGGCCCAGCACCTGCACCGAACTGGCAGGCTTGGCTGCGTCGTTCACCTCACGTACTTCATGCGTGATGAGCCGCGGTTGGATGTACTTGGGGCAGTTGCCGAAACTCTGCCGCACCTCGACATCGAAGCGCTTTCCACCATCGGCAGGCATGCGCAGCAAACCGTTCATGCGGTTGCGCCGGCGCGTGTGCGGCTGGATGCCCAGCAGGCCGATGGGGCTGCCATGGCGCCATCCGCCTTGCTGTTGATCACCAAATGGGTCACCAAGTGGGTCGCCAGGCAACACCTCGGGATGCGCCCGCAGCACCGTGGCCTCGGGGGATTGCATGAACCCGGGTTCGCCCGTCCACACCGTGGCCCAGGGTTGCAAGGTGTCATCCAGTCCGCCAACGAGCACGAAGGGCAACTGCGCAAAGAAGTCGCGGTGCTGGTCGGGCATGAAGGCGCGGATCATGGCCTGCCCGCGCGGCAGGATCTGCTCGGCCACGCCGGTCAGCGCGTGCATGCGGCGTTCGCCCGCGTGGAAGGGCATGTGGGCAGTGGGGGTGGACATGACCTGACCTCATCAGGTCTGGTTGGCTGAGGGCAAGGGCGAGGCCGGCATCGGCACGAAGCCCGTGAGGCCTTCCACATCGCGCAGCCAGCGTGTCACATGGGGGTGCTCGTCCAGGTTGATGCCGCCTTCGGGCGCATGGGCGGTGTACGAATACAGCGCCACGTCGGCGATGGTCGGGTGCTCGGTGGAGGCCAGCCAGCGCTGGGTGCCCAGGCGCTGGGCCATGGCCGACAGCAAGCCAGCAGCCAGCGCATAGGCGCGCTGCTCCAGAGGGCGCTTGAACAGGTGTGCCGCACGGGCATGGGCTGCGCCGAAGGCCAGGGGGCCGGCGGCGGCGCTCAGCCAGACCTGCACCTGCGCTTCAGTCAGTGCGCCGCGTGGCAACCATTGAGCGGCATCGTCATAGCGGCGTGCCAGGTAGACCAAGATGGCGTTGCTGTCGGCCAGGGTCACGTCACCATCCTGGATCACGGGCACCTGGCCAAACGGGTTCATGTGCAGGAAGGCCGCGCTCTTTTGCTCGCCCTCGCGCAGGTTGACCGGGATGGCTTCATACGGCAGATCCAGCAGCGACAGCATGAGGCGCACGCGGTGGGCGTGGCCGGACAGGGCAAAGTCATACAGCTTGATGGGGGGCAGCGACATGGCGGGCTTCCTCGTGTTGGGCAGTGAGCGACGCAGTGAACGAAACAGGCATGCGTGCCACTGTATTGCGACCAACCCGGGATGGGAATCCTCATCACATGCAATGAATTGTTGCGACTCATGAAATAATGAGCCATGGACCAGCTCGATTCGATGCGCATCTTCGTGGCCGTGGCCGACAGCCAGGGCTTCGCGGCGGCTGCGCGGCAATTGCGTCTGTCGGCGCCCATGGTGACCCGGGCCGTGGCCGCGCTGGAAAAGCGCATCGGTGCCACCTTGCTGCATCGGAGCACCCGAGTAGTGAGGCTGACCGAGGTGGGCGAGCGCTATCTGGCCGATTGCAAGCGGATCCTGGCCGAGCTGGCCGAAGCCGATGCCCAGGCGGGTGGTGCCCACGTGGTGCCGCAAGGCCATCTGGTGGTGACCGCGCCGGTGTTGTTTGGCCGCATGCATCTGGCGCCCGTGCTGCTGGATTTTCTGCGAGAGCATCCGCAGGTCACGGCCAACGCGCTTTTGCTGGACCGCGTGGTGAACCTGCTGGACGAAGGCGTGGACGTGGCCCTGCGTATCGCGCACCTGCCCGACTCGTCCTTGACGGCCGTGCGTGTAGGCCAGATGCGCCGCGTGATCGTGGCCTCGCCCGACTACCTGCGCGAGCACGGCGAACCCCGGCAGCCTGCCGACCTGGCCCGGCACAGTGCCGTGGGCGTGTCCTTTGGCGGTGGCCTGGCCTCGCCCTGGATGCTGGCGGCCGAACCCGGCCAGAGCGGCAAGCTGGTCCAAGGTCCGCAGCCGCACATGCAGTTGACGCTCAATGGCGGTGAGGTCGGTATCATGGCGGCGCGCGCCGGCCATGGCCTGGCGCGGGCTTTGTCCTACCAGGTGGCCGACGATGTGGCTGCGGGCCGCTTGAAGATCGTGCTGGCTGACCACGAGCCGCCCGTGATCCCGGTCTACCTGGTGCATGCGGCTGGCCGCCGGGCGGCGGCCAAGGTCCGTGCCTTTGTGGATTTCGCGGTGGCGCGCTTGCGGGCCGACCCGGCTGTTTCGGGTTTGTCCCGCCCATCACCTGCGGGGCCGGCAAACTAACTTCACATGCAGGGCCTGTGGGCTCGCCCACAATCAGCACATCGCCCGTTCCTTGTACGGGCGGTTCACATGATGAAACTGGGATTGATGGTGCACCACATTCGTCTTACGGCCATGGCGGTCAGCTTGATACTGGCGCAGGTCCTGCCGATGGGGAAGGCTTGGGCGCAGCCGGGCACGCCCTCGTTGGTCCGAACCGGCGAGCCGCTCAAGGCGCGCAACACGGTGATACCCAACTGGCAGAGTGATCGCATCCTGATCAAGTACAAGCAGGCCGATCCCAAGGGCACACCGGATTCGACGCAATCGGATCGTGCGCGTGTAGTGGGCAATCGTCACGGCGTCCAGCTCAAGCATGTGCGCCGCATGAGCGTGGGCACGGACGTGTGGCACCTGACCCGCCGTTTGCCGATGGACCAGTTGCGCGTGATGGCCAGAGAGTTGCAAGACGGCGATGCCAGCGTCGAGTACGCGGAACCTGATCGCCTGCTGTTCTCGATGATGACGCCATCGGACTCGTTCTACGGCAGTCAGTGGGACCTGTTCGAGGCCGCAGCGGGTATCAATGCGCCAGCTGCGTGGGACAAGGCCACGGGCGCGGGCATCGTGGTGGGTGTGGTGGACACGGGCTTCAGGCCACATGCGGATCTCGCGGCCAACCTGCTGTCGGGCTACGACTTCATCTCGGATACCAAGATCTCCAACGATGGCGATGCCCGGGATGCCGATGCCAGCGACCCGGGCGACTGGACCACGGCGGGTTTTTGCTCGACTGATTCCAGTGCGACCAACAGCTCCTGGCATGGCACCCATGTGGCCGGCACCATTGCTGCGGTGACCAACAATGGCATGGGTGTGGCCGGCATTGCCTTTGGCGCCAAGATCCTGCCGGTGCGTGCGATGGGGCGTTGCGGCGGCTACATGTCGGATGTGGCCGATGGCATGGTGTGGGCCGCCGGCGGCAGCATCAGCAACGTGCCTCTCAACATGACGCCAGCTCGTGTGGTCAACCTCTCACTCGGCGCCAGCGGTGCCTGTGACATGACGATGCAGGCCGCTGTCAACGCGGCGCGGGCCAAGGGCGCCGTGGTGGTGGCCGCAGCGGGAAACAGCAGCAGCGATGCCGGGCAATTCGAGCCGGCCAGTTGCGCAGGCGTGGTCGCGGTGGCGGCGGTCAACCGCCAGGGCGGTCGCGCCTCGTATTCGAACTATGGCTCGGTGGTGAGTCTGGCCGCACCGGGGGGCGATGGTGCTGATGGCATCTGGTCGACCATCGACTCGGGGCAGACCTCGCCGGTGTCCGACAGCTATGGTCTCTACATCGGCACGTCCATGGCCACACCGCATGTGAGTGCGGTGGCCGCCTTGATGCTGTCGGTGAACCCCTCGCTCACGCCAGACGACATCCAGTACCGCCTGCGTGCCAGTGCCCGGCCGTTCCCGGCGAACTGCGTGCAGTGCGGGGCGGGCATCGTGGATGCCAATGCGGCCGTGGACGCGGCGCAGTTGGCCTCTTCTTTCCCGACCACGCAGGTCGAGATCGAGCCCAACAACACCTTGTACACGCCCCAGGCCATCGCGGGCATGCCCGTGGCGGTCAATGCCACCATCTCATCGATCAGCGATGCCGATTACTACAAGGTGCTGTTGCCGGGTGGCAAGACCTTGACGGCCTCACTGCTGCCCAATGCCAGGTCGAACTACGACCTGTATATCTACCGCAGCGATGGCAGCCTGTGGACATCCAGCACGGCGGGGCGTGGACAGGCCGACGTGGCCTCGGTCACCAATACCGCACGGGGTAGCACGACGGTCTACATCCGTGTGGCCTATGTCAGCGGCCTGACCGGCAGTTCGGGCAGCTACATCCTCTACGTCGAAGACTGACGTCGCTTGGCGCCGGGCTTGACCTGGGCCCCTCGTACCTCGAAGCGCACGGCCTCCATCACCTTGTTGCCGGCATCCACCAGCTCCAGCAAATGATGGCCTGGCCACATGGCCCATTGTGTGTTGATGGCCGGCCCCAGGCGCTTGCCATCGAGCCGCCACGACCAGCGCGGCGACACGCCCGACACCACCTTGAACGACAACTTCTGGGCCTGCAGGGGGATGTCGGGGTCGAGGGCCACGATGGTGCGGTCGCTGGGCGCATGGATGAGGGTGTTGGCTTGGCCCATGGCGCTGGCGAGCCTGATCTCGGCCTGTTCGGTGCCGGCCATGAACCATTCCATGCGCGGTGGCTCCAGCTGGCCGTCGAAACGAATCGCCTGCTGGACCAGGCCGCTTGGCGCATCGGGCGGCTGGGCGGCGCGCTGGTCTGGATGGCGCTGGTGCAACGCGTCCATCACCGCGCGCCAGACGGGGGCGGCACCTGTGGTACCCGAGACATCCCACATCGGGTCGCCATGGGCGTTGCCCACCCACACCCCCACGGTGTAGCGCCGCGAAAAGCCGATGCACCAGTTGTCGCGCATGTCCTTGCTGGTGCCCGTCTTAACGGCGGCCCAGTAGCGTGCGGCCAGGGCGTTGTCCAGCCCGAAGGTGGGGACGCGGGCCTCACGATCGGCCAGTACATCGGCCACGATGAAGGCCGCAGCCGGGTTCATGATCGGGCTGGCTTCAGAGGTCGATGTGGCTTGGGCGCGCCATGGCGAGAAGCGGCCGCCATTGGCCAGGGCGCGGTAGGCATTGGTCAACGAGGCCAGGGTGACTTCGGCGGAGCCCAGGGCCAGGCTGTAGCCGTAGTAGTCGCCGTTGTGATCAAGCGGCAAGCCCAGCGCCGAGAGCCTTTGTGCGAAACGCTCCGGCGTCACCATGAGCAGGGTGCGCACGGCCGGCACGTTCAAGGACGAGCCCAATGCCGTGCGTAGGGACACGCGGCCTTTGAAGTCGTGGTCGTAGTTCTGCGGGATGTAGAGGCCGCCGCTGGTGGTCAGCCCCAAGGGCGAGTCATCCAGGATGGATGCGGCCGTCAGCCAGCGTTGTTCGATGGCGATCTCGTAGAGAAAGGGCTTGAGCGTGGAGCCGGCCTGGCGCCGTGCGGTCACGCCATCCACGTCGCCTGCCTGGGACAGCCCGCCGCTGGACCCCACCCAGGCCAGCACCTCGCCGCTGGCGTTGTCGATGGCGATCACGGCGCCGTCTTCCACATGCCGCTCGCGCAACTCGGTCAGGCGCTGGCGCAGGGTGTCGCGGGCAAAACGCTGCAAGCCGGCGTCCAGTGTGGTCGTGATGCGGGCGGGGCGCGGGGCCTGCCTGGGCAAGGCGGCCAGCAGGCGTCTGCCGAGGTGGGGGGCGAGCTGGGCATCGGCATCCAGTCGCTCCTGTCGCTTGCTGGCCAGGACCTGGCTTGTGTAGGTCGACAGGACCTTGCAGTCTGGCTGGAGGCCTTGTTCCTTCAGCACGCTACAAGCCCGCTCGGCCACACGCGGAGCCGGGGCGTTGGGCGCGCGGATCAAGGCCGCGGCGATGGCGGCCTCTTCGGCATCCAGGCCGCTGGGGTATTTGTGAAAGAGCCTGGCCGACAAGGCAGAGATGCCCACCAGCTCGCCCCGAAAGCCGACCAGGTTGAGGTAGGCCTCCAGGATCTGGTCCTTGCGCCACTGGCGTTCCAGCCGCCAGGCGGTGGAGGCCTGGCCGATCTTGGCCACGAAAGAGCGGCTCTGCTGGCCGCCCCTGGGCATGGCCAGATCCTTATCAAGCAGGCCTGCCAGCTGCATGGTGACCGTGGAGGCACCGCGTGTGCGCTGGTTCCACAGATTGCCCCAGGCGGCAGAGCCCACGGCCTGCCAGTCCACGCCGCTGTGTTCGTAGAAGCGCTTGTCTTCAGACAGCAGCAAGGCCGTGCGCAGCGCCGGTGAGATCTGCGGCAGCGCCGTCCAGTCGCCACGCAAGGCCGCCTGGTCGGTGCGGATGGCTTGCAGGGGCTGGCCGTGGCGGTCCAGCAAAAGCGTGTCTGATGAGCGGTAGTCTGCCTTGACCTGCTCGAAGCTGGGCAGAGCCCGGGCCTGCTGGGCGTGCAGCAAGGCCCATGCGCAGGCCAGACCCACGATGGCGCGGGCCATCGTGCGGTTTGGGCTGGGCATGGTCGTCATGGTGCTTGAGCGCTGTTGTGTCGCTGTTGTGCTGCTGTGGCGCGTCAGGGCTGGACCACCATGGCCGCATTGGGTGACTCGCCGAACATCTCGGGCGCGTACATCGCTTCCATGCGGGTTTGCGGCAGGCCGAAGGTGCCGGGGTTGTTCAGGCGCACGGTGTACTCCACGCTGAAGTGCCCCTTGGGCAGGTAGCGGTAGTAGGCGCGGTAGGCCTCGAAGCTGCGCTCCTTGTAGGCCAGCCAGCCGCGTTCATCCTCGTTCTCCGTGTTGGTGTCGATCTGGCTGTCGCGGCCCAGACCACTGCCCAGGATGGTGGCACCGCCCGGCACCGGGTCATTGAGCACGACCCAGGTGGCATCGGCTTGCACGTCGATGTCCAGGTGCACGCGCAGCACATCGCCTCGGCTGAAGACGCCCTTGGTCTTTTGCTCGACGGCGGTGATGGTCTTGTTGATGCGGTAGCCCGAACTGAATGGGGTGACCACAGGCACGGCCGCCTTGCTGGTGAAAGTTACCCAGGGTTTGCCGGTGCCTTCGTGCGTGACCTTGACGGTGGTGGCCGCCTTGCTGCCCCCCACGGCAAAGCCCTGTGGCCAGCCCAGGGCAAGCGTGCCGCCCGCGCCTTGCTTGGCCCAGTCCAGCGTCTGGGCGTTGCCGCCAGGGTCGAAACCCACGCGCGAGCTGCCGCTCACCGGGTCCTTCTCGAAGCGCTTGGAGAAGGCCTCGATGGCCACGCTGCCCCATGTATTGGCCACGGTGGTGGACCAGTGCCCGAACTGGTGGCGCTGCAAGGTGCCGGTCACCAGGCGCGGCATGTCGTCTTTCCACGCAGGTTTGTCCAGCACACCCAGGATCATGCGCACGCTGTTGACGTCGCCATTGGCCATCAGCCACCACCAGCTGTCATCGCGCTCGGTGGAGAAGCCCAGGCGCGTGCCCTGCACATTGAGGCGCGCACGCAGGATCTGATCGGCTTCGGTGATGCGCTTGTCGCGGTCAGGGATGTCCTTGACACGGTCGAGCACCATCAGCCAGTCGATCACGGCGCCGGTGGGCCATTGATTGGGCAGGATCTGGATCGAGCCCAGCATGCGCGCCTGCACGCGGCCCGTGCGGCTCAAGGCTTCCAGTGCAGCGAGCTTGCGCACATCGAGGTCGCCGTTCTTGAGGAAGGCGGGCGTCCAGAAATCACGCTTGATGCGGCTTTCAACGAAGGCGATCAGGCCGCGCTCCATCTTGTCGCGCGTATCGGGCGGGATGTGGAAGTCATAACCCAGCTTGCTGGCCTCGTCGCTGATGGACAGCAGGTAGGCCGTGAGCGAGTCGCTTCCCGTGTTGTGCCAGCCGACCGCAGGTGGGAAGTAGTTGGCCAGGCCGTCTTCGTCCAGATACAGGGGAATCTGGCTGGCGATGCTTTGCCAGTAGCCGGTGTCGCGCAGGCCAATGGCGATCGAGGTCTTCTGCTCCAGGCAGCTCCAGCTGTAGTGCTCGAAGAACTCGCGCACACCCGGCATGCCATCGGCGAGCTTGGGCTTGAAGGCCACTTCGATGCCGCCGCGCAGTGCGCCCTTGCCATCGGGCAGGGCTTTTTGAGGCGGGGCGATGGGGATGCCGATGGGCTTGTCCAGCTGCATCAGCGTGGCCTGCTGCACCGTGACAGGCACGGCCTCGGCCACCTTCTGTGTGAACTTCATGCGGTCTTGCGTGGTGCTGTTGCCGCCCGTGCTGGCTGCCTGTACCTGCCATTCCACCTGCTTGATGTTGAAGGGTACAGTCACGTCCCAACTGGCGTCGGCGGCGGCATTGGCGTCGAGGTGGATGCGCTGTTCAGGCAAGGCGCTGCCCGCCTGGGCTGTGAGCACCACGTCCATGGGCTTGGCCGTGGTATTGCGCAGCGTGAACATGGCGCGGTAGATGTCGCCTTCGCGCACCAGGGGCGGCACGCCCGAGAGGATCTGCAGATCCTGCGTGGCGCGGATGCGGGCCTGGCCCGTACCGAACAGGGCGACGTTGCTGCCCTTGACCGCATCGGCCACGACCACGAGGCGGAAGCTCGTGAGCGAATCATTGAGCGGCACCTTCACGACCGACTCACCTTTGGCGTCCAGCACGACGCGTGGGTTCCACAGCAGCAGGGTGTCGAACAGCTCGCGGGTGGGGAAGTCGCCACCACCGCCACCGGCCGGTGCGGCCTTCTTGCCGTAGTGCCGTTTGCCGATGATCTGCATCTGCGCGGTCGCGGTCTCGATGCCATAGCCGCGCTGCTGGATCATGGCCTTGAGCAGGTTCCAGCTTTCATTGGGTTGCAGCTCCAGCAGAGCCTCGTCCACGGCGGCCAGCGTGACCTCGGTGCCCGCGGGGGCCGGTGAGCCATCGGGCAGGCTGACCCTGATGCGCACCTGGCTGGTGGCTCGGATCGGGTAGCTGCTCTGGTCGGGCTGTACGTCCACCTTCAGGGTGTGCGGGCCCATGCCCACTTCGATCTCGGCGATGCCGTACTTGAAGGCGGGCTTGGACAGGTCCACCATAGCGGTGGGTTCCTGGTACTGCTGGCCTTCATCGCGGTAGGCGTGCCACCATTCGCTGGGTGTGCGCCAACCCCAGGTGAAAAAGGAGTACCACGGTACTTCGCGGATGCGGCCGCGCACGGCCAGCACCGACACATACACATTCGGCGCCCACTCGGCCTTGATGGGAACCTCGATGGTCGGGTCCTGGCCATCGAGCTGGACCGTGAAGGTGTCGATGATGCCGTTGCGCTCGATGGCCACCAAGGCCGTGGCGTGTCGGAAGGGGCTGCGCACCTGGAACTTGGCGACCTGTCCGGCTTCGTAGTTGCGGCGCTCGGGGATCACGTCCATGCGGTCCTGGTTGTCGCCGCCGAACCAGACCTCGCCTTGGCGCGTGACCCACACCGAAGCCGCCGAGCGGGCCAGGTGCCCACCGCTGTCCTTGGCTTGGGCGATCAGTTCGATCTCGCCAGGCTGGCTCATCTCCGCTTCGCACAGCACCAGGCCGCGTGCGTCGCTGGTGCCATTGCAGACCTCGCCGAGGTCTTCGTCGGCGTTCTGGTTGTCATAGGCGTAGAAGCCGCCCACCAGGCGCTTGCGTGTCGAGCTGGTGTGGTGGGCCACGGCGCGCAGCGCGACCCTGATGCCGGCCTGAGGCTGGCCGTTGGTGTCCAGGGCCATCACCTGCGTGGCCACCTTCTGCCTGACCGATACCCACGAGTCCGTGCGCACACCCAGCACGATGCCTGAGGGCCACACGGGCAAGGTCTGGCTCAGGGTCTGCACCTCGCCATTGGGGTCGGCATAGGTGGCCTGCACCAGCAGTTGGCGCGGTGTGCTGACCTCGGGCAGCTTGCTCAAGGTGACGTTGCCGGCGCCCTTGCCATCCAGGGTCGCGGCCAACTTGTCGGCCACGAGCTTGGCGCGGTCGTTGCGTGCGTGGGTGAAGACCTGATCGTCGTCTTCGTCCACATACTCTTCAGAGAAGAAGCCACGCGCATTGGGGTCGCGGGGCTCACGCGGAGGCTGGAAGTTGAAGCCAGGGAAGCGCTGGGTGCGCAAGGCGCTGGCGATGTCGGCGTCGCCCAGTTGCGCCGACACCCGCACCGGCAGGCCTGCCGCACCGCCGCCGTTGCCATAGTTGATCTGCAGGCCGATGGGCACATCCTTGGGTTGGATCAGCGCGCCCTTGGGCCCGATGATGCGACCGGTCATCACCGGCAGACGGAACTCCTCGACACGGAAGCTGCCGGTGGGCACGTAGCCGCGATGTCCGTGAGGCCAGCGCAAGGAGACGTCGTAGACGCCGAGCTTGGCGTCTTCGGGGATCTGGAACGTGGTGTCGGCATGGCGGTGCTCGCGCCAGCTCAAGGGAAACTTGAACTCCTGGCCGCTGCCTTGGTGCACGATGCGGACCTCGTCGGGCAGTTCATCGTCACGCAGCAGGCGCAGGCCGGTGAGCAGCTCGGCGCGGGCGTGATGCTGCATCGACACCGTCTGGCCGGCGCGCAGCAGGGTACGGTCGAACACCGTGTGGAAGCGCTGGGGCTCGGGGTTGTAGCGGCCTGCGCTGTTGATGTGAAAGCGCCAGGACTCGATGCCCTCGTTCCAGCTGGACCACACGAAGGCCATGTCGGCGCGGCCCTTCTCGTCGGTCTTGCGGGCGCTGATGAAGTAGCCTTCCTCACGCCCTGACTGGTCGGCCGAACAGTAGCTCCAGCCCAGCGAGGGCAAGGCCTCGTCCACCTTGGCGAAACCGTGCTGGTCGGTGCGGCCTTTCCAGACCGATTGGCCGCGGCAGTCCGAGATCTGGATCACGGCGTTGGGCACGGGCCTGGCCTTGTCCAGCGTGGTCACCCACACGCCCGAGTTGATGGCACCCCATTTGAAATGCACGCCCAGGTTGGTGACCAGCACGCTGGTGCGCACATACATGGGCGCGTCGCGGTCCAGCAGCGCCTGGCCCAGCTTGGGCGACTCGATCTCGACCACATGGAAGCCCGGCTGCGGCATGGGGATGCCGATGACCTCGAAGGGATGCGGATCGGTCTTGGCCTGACTGGGCAGGCTCATGCGCTGGGCAGCCTTCTCGCGGTTGAGCAGGCTGACGGTGCGGGTCTGAACCAGGTTGGCGGCATCGGGGTTGTAGCCCGGCTGATTGTCGACGTCATCGGCCTCGTCTTCCCCATAGCGCTTGACGGGGCGCTTGGGCTTGGCCTTGGTGTGGACGGGCGGCAGCTTGACGTGCAGCTCGCTTTCCACCTCGTCACGACGCAGGCGGCTCTCGTCATAGCGTTTGACCTTGGCCAGCCAGTCGATGATGGCCGCATCGTCCGAGAGCTTGAGGTCGCGCACCGCGCTCTTGCCGGTGGGCGTGGGTGCGTCAGGCTGCAAGCCTTTGACGGCCAGGTCGCCTTCAACATGGCGCACCGTCACGGGCAAGGTGGGCTCGGCATTGAGTTCCAGGATGCCGAAGGTGGCGCGCGGGAACTTGGCCAGTGGCGGTGCCTCGGCGGTGCGTGTCTTGATCGGGAAGGCGCTGGCGTTGCCCAAGGGGCGGCCCGAGTCATCTTTCAGGTCGGCGGGGATCTCGATGCTGACGGCCGAGCTGTCAGGGAAGGTCGGTGCGAATTCCACGGCGCTCACTGCGCTCTCGGACGGGTCGATCTTGACCTCGCCCCGGTTGCGCGTGAAAAAGTAGAACCATTTGCGGATGCCACTGGCTTCCACGCTCACCAGACGCTCCTGGGTTTCGCCACGGTCTTGTTCGACCAGGGGCTTGTGCTCGCCATCGGCGGCCTTGAGCACGATGCGCTCGGCCAGCTTGCGCGGCACGGGCGAAGAGAACTCGATGCGCATGGGCCGGATGGGCAGGCAATCCGAGCGGGCATTGACGCGTTCGCAGGTGAAGCTGGCCGTGAAGGGCGGCCGCACCTTGTATTCGAGTTCGCGGTCGGCCGAGTTGGGTACGCCCGAAGGTGTGGTGATGCCGCGCGCCCACACCAGGCTCACGCGTGCATCGGGGGGCAGCGGGCGGGCGCAGCGCACGGCCACCACGCGCTCCTGCTGTGCGACCAGGCCCACGGCCTTGAGGATGTCGGTGCGGACCTGGCCGCCCACCACGGCCACGGGCAGGCGCTCGGAGACCCCGCTGACCTCGCAGTAGGCGTGCTTTTCGATGCTGGCCTGTGTGGCCACGCCATTGAGCAGCAGCGCGAAGACCTGTTCTTCCTCGATCTTGCTGTAGTCGCCAGGGGAAGGATAGGCCCTCACGACCGAGGGGCCACCGGTGCTGAAGGCAAAGCGTGTGTCGCCGGTGAGGGCCTCGCCGCTCAGGGCCTTGACGCCCGGGCTCAGCGCCAGGCCGCAGCGTGTGCCGGCGGGCAGGTCTTGCGTGAAGTCGTAGACCCAGGTCTTGTCGTCCACCCAGCGACCGGTGCCGGTGATGGGCTTGTCGTTCTGGCAGGACACATTGAAGGGCGAAGGCAGGCGCGGGTCGCCGAACTTCACCATCGAGTCCGAAAACGTCACACGGGCCTGCCGGACCTTGGCCACCTCGCCTTGGGGCGACATCGTCTGCACGGTCACGGCCAGGGCGTGGGTGATCACGGCGGCGCAGGCCAGGGCCAGGCCGGATTGAAGGTATGCCTGAATCTTGCGTGATGAGCCCATGGCCCGCTCCCCTTTGTCGTTGGTCGGACCTTGGTGCCGACAATCGGGGAACTATAAGGGTGCGCAGGGGGGCTTCGGGCGGCCGGCATCACCCTCTTGAGAAGGAGGGCCGAGAAGGTGCGGTCGTCGTTATCAGGTGGTATCGGTCGAGTATCAGCGGTGGCCGTGGGCGCGCGCGTTTTGCTCTGCAGCGGCCTGACGGCGGCGCTCGCGACGTTGCGCCCACTCGTCCCGCAGGCTGGAGCCGGTGTCGACCTCGACCTGTGCCGTGCGATGGCGATATCGCCACAGCGCCGTCAAGCCACCTGCGGTGAACAGGAGCAGGGCGCTGAGCAGGCTGGGCACGCTGAAGCCAAAAGCAGGCACCAGGGCGGCGCCCGTCGCGATATAGAGCGCGGGCAGCTTGCTGTAAATCGACTCAGGAATCCACATCTTCAAACTGGCTACAACAACACCATGCCGACATGGTGGCAAAGCAAGAGACATTTGGGGCGCAGCGGCCCCCCCGCAAGCCGAGGGGTTGGCGGCGCAAAACTGGATGTTGCGTGAACTATTGCCGCCGGCACAGGGCCTGGTGCTCCAGGGTCAGGCGAATGGCTCCGTGGGTCACCCCTTCCTTCAGGGGCACCAAAGCGGACAGCCCATCAGGGGCGTTACCGTGCTGGCTGCACAGGCCAACACCGCAAGACAACGCTGAAGGGATCGCTCGTGAACACCAACCGCCGCACCGTCGTGACATGGGGGATGCTTAACCTGGCCCTGTTGGGCAGCGGCTGCTCGACCACGCCCAAGCTCATCCACCAGCGCTACACCGAGAAGGTGTCGACCGTGATGATCACGCAGGACCGCAAGCAGTTCGTGGTGCTGGGCGAGCATCACCACTATATCTTCACCGCGCCGCCCGGCCTGGTGGCCTTGCTGGGTTCGCCCTTGCAGGCCAAGGCCGGTGCGCAGTTCAGCCCCTTCGAAGTTTCGCTCGATGGCGGCACGAGCGGCCGCTATCACCTGAGCTTGCCGGCATCCTTGTCGGACGAGGAAGCCGAGCAGGCCAAGGCCATGGGATTCGAGCATAAGGCCGATGGCAGCTGGCAGCTCGATGGCGAGCTGACCGGCAAGCGCTACATCCAGAACTACACGCTGCGCACGGGCCGCATCCACGCCAATCTGTCGCACACCTATGAGGTGAGCGTGGAGGCCGAGGAGACCCCGGGGGAGCAAGCCGCGCAGAAGCTGGCCTCGCCCATCGCCCAGACGGCCGATGGCATGCTGATGGTGTACTTCGCCGTGCTGGTGCCCATCCTGATTCCGCTGATTTTTTTGACGCGGGAGAAGCATCAGGACGTGAAGGCCGTGAGCCCCGCTTCGGCGGCGTCCCAGCCCTGATCGACTTGACTGCCTGACTGTTCTGCGCTGAATCAGATGCGGGGCGGTGGATCTTGTGCAACCATGCGCCATGGGCCTGAACCAGCAAGATCTGCAACGCATCACCGACACCACCATCGCGCACTACGAAGCGAGTGCGGCGCAGTTCTGGTTGGGCACGCGCGACCACGATGTCAGCCAGAACATGGCTGCCCTGCTGGGCCACATCGAGGGTGAGGCGCCTTACGAGATCCTCGACTTCGGCTGTGGGCCCGGACGCGATCTCAAGGCTTTCACCGACATGGGCCACCGCGCCACAGGTCTGGAAGGCACGCCCAGTTTCGCGGCCATGGCCCGCACCCACAGTGGTTGCGAGGTGCTGGTGCAAAGCTTTCTGGCGCTGGACTTGCCTGTTGCCCGCTTTGATGGCGTGTTCGCCAATGCCGCGCTCTTCCATGTGCCGACACAGGAGCTGCCACGCGTGTTGCGCGAGCTGTGGACCACGCTCAAGCCTGGCGGCGTGCTGTTCAGCTCCAACCCGCGTGGCCAGGACGAAGAAGGTTGGCATGCAGGCCGCTACGGCGCCTTCCACAGCTGGCCGGCTTGGCGCCGCTACCTGCTGGAAGCAGGCTTTACCGAGCTGGAGCACTACTACCGGCCCGATGGCCTGCCGCGCGAGCAGCAGCCCTGGCTGGCCAGCGTGTGGCGCAAGCCGCGCACCTGAACCAGACTGGGCCCATCGATGTCCATCGAACTGGTCCAGGCTTTGCAAAGGCAGTTGCACGCGCAACTGATTGAAACCCACATCTCCTGGGTATTGCTCGATGGCACCCATGCCTGGAAGATCAAGAAGCCGGTCACGCTGTCGTTTCTGGACTTTTCCAGCCTGACCACGCGCCACCGGCTTTGCCATGAGGAGCTGGCGCTCAACCGCAGGCTGGCGCCTTCGCTCTACCTGGATGTCTCGCCCATCAGTGGCACGGCCGAAGCGCCTGAACTGGGCGGCACGGGCGAGCCCATCGAGTACGCCTTGCGCATGAAGCAGTTCGATGCGGGGGCATTGTTCAGCGAACGCCTGGCCCATGGCCAGCTGATGCCCGATCATCTGGTGCAGCTGGCCGAGAAGCTGGCCGCCTTCCATGCGCAGGCGCCTCAGGCAGGCCAAGCCGATGACTGGGGATCGCCTGCCCGCATCACGCGCCCAGTCGAGACGCTGATGCAGGGCTTGCAAGCCCACGGCTGTGAAGCGGCCTGCGCAGCCTTGCAGCCTTGGTTGCAACAGCAAGCCCAGGTTCTGCATGCCATCTGGCTTCAGCGCCGCCAGGATGGCTGGGTGATCGAAGGCCATGGCGACCTGCACCTGGCCAATGCCGTGTTGCTGCCCGAAGGCGCCACGGCCTTTGACTGCATCGAGTTCGACCCGGCCTTGCGCTGGGTCGATGGCCTCAGCGACATCGCCTTCATGGCGATGGACCTGATGGCCCATGGCCACGATGACCTGGCCTGGTGCTTCCTCAATGCCTACCTGGATGTGAGGGGCGACCATGCCGGCCTGCCCGTGCTGCGCTACTACCTGGTCTACCGTGCCCTGGTGCGGGCGCTGGTGGCCCGCCTGCGGGCAGACCAGGGCGGCGCGGACCGCAGGCCCGACTACCTCGCGCTGGCGCTGCGCCTGAGCGCACCCGCGCCCGCGAGGCTGCTCATCACGCATGGCGTGTCGGGTTCAGGCAAGACCCATGTATCGCGCCTGCTGGCGCGCGAGGCGGGGGCGGTGCACCTGCGCGCCGACGTCATCCGCAAACGCCTGTTCGGCCTGAGCCCGACGGTGGTGTCGCATGAGGTGGTGCCGGGCGGCATTTACACCGCCGAAGCCAACGCGGCCACGTATGCACGCTTGCTGGATTTGAGCAGATTGACCTTGCAGTGGGGCTGGCCGGTCATCGTGGATGCGACCTTTCTGGACGCGGCCGATCGCCACCGCTTTGCCGAGCTGGCCCACTGTTTGAGCGTGCCCTTCACCATCCTGCACTGTCAGGCGCCAGGCGCGGTGCTGAGGGCCCGCATTGCGCAGCGCCAGGCGCGAGGCGGCGATGCCTCTGAAGCCACCCAAGAGGTGCTGAGCGCCCAGCAGGTGCGCGCACAGCCCCTGAGCAGCCAGGAGTTGCCCCATACGCTGACGCTTGACGCGAGCAGGCCTTGGCCCGCTGGCGAGCTGGCCGCACAATGGCGTGCCATGGCCGGCTGACATGCCAGTCCAGGATTTCAGGAAGGCGGGGATGCGATGCGCTTCGATGTGTGCAACGGCGATGCTGATGGTTTGTGTGCCACGGTGCAATGGCACTGGCACGAGCCCGCTGTGCCTGCGCAACTGATCACCGGCCTCAAGCGCGAGATCGCGCTGCTGGAGCGCGTGCAGGCTCAGGCGGGTGACGAGGTCAACGTCTTCGACCTGTCGATGCAGCGCAACCAGCCTGCCCTCCAGCGTTTGCTGGACACCGGCGTGATGGTGCGCTATGTGGACCACCATGAGACGGGCGATATCCCCAGGCACCCGCTGCTGCAAGCCCATATCGACCTGGACAGCGCGGTGTGCACCAGCCTGCTGGTCGACCGTCTGGTCGACGGTGCATCGCGGCCCTGGGCCCTGGTCGGTGCTTATGGTGACAACCTTACCACCGTGGCAGACGAGCTGGCACAGCGCAGTGGCTTGGGCGAGCGCGAATGCACGGCCTTGCGGCGCCTGGGCGAAGGCATCAACTACAACGCCTATGGCGAGACCCTGGCCGATGTGCACATGGCGCCTGAGCGGCTCTTTGGCCTGCTGGTGCGTTTTCGCAGCCCGCTGGACCTCGTGAGGCAAGACCCCATCGCCGACGAGCTGGACGCCTTGCGGCGCGACGACCTGCGCCAGGCCCGCGCCCTCAAGCCTGCATGGGAAGGTGCGCAGGGCCGGGTGCTGTGCCTGCCCGATGAGGCCTGGGCGAGGCGTGTGGTGGGCGTGCTGGCCAACGAGCTGGCGCATGAGGCACCGGCGCAAGCTCATGCCGTGTTGTGTCTTCAGGCGCAGGGGTGGCATGTCGTGAGCGTGCGGGCACCCCTGGCAAGGCCTTGCGGCGCCGCGACCTTGTGTCAGGCTTTCGGCGGCAATGGGCGGGCCCGCGCGGCCGGCATCGATACCTTGGCGGCTGAAGACCTGCCACGCTTCATCGATGCCTTTGCCCACATGAGCTGGGGTGCTTGAGCGCGCCTTTTGTGCTGGGTCAAATTTGGCCAGCCAGGGCTTCAGTAAGGTGAATGGGCCGTCTCTTGAGACACCACCGGTCCACGCACCATGAACCTCCATCCCGCCGCACTCGATCGCATCGAAACCGTTCGCCGTATCGCCCGGGAGGTTGCGGGGCCGGCCGCCGATGTCGTGGACCGACAGGGGCGTTTCCCCCGCGAGGTCATCAACGCGCTCAAGGCCGAGCGCCTGCTGTCGGCCTATGTGCCGCAAAGCCTGGGCGGCCACGGCGCGGGCATGGTCGAGCTGGGTCTGATGTGCGAGGCGCTGGGGCAACGCTGCGCGTCGGCGGCCATGGTGTTCGCCATGCACCAGGTGCAGGTTGGGTGCCTGGTTCGCCACGGGCACACGCCCTATTTTCAGGACTACCTCAACGACCTGGTGCGGCAGCAGCGCCTGATTGCCTCGGTGACGTCTGAAGCGGGCGTGGGCGGTTCGGTGCGCACCAGCATCTGCAACATCGCGCAGCAAGGCGAGCAGTGCAGCGTGCGCAAGGAGGGCACGGTCGTGTCTTATGGCGAAGATGCCGATGACCTGCTGATGACCGTGCGCCGCAGCGAAGCCTCGGCGGCCAGCGACCAGGCCCTGGTGCTGGTCACCAAGCGGCAATGCGAGATGCAGCAGATCAGCAGCTGGGACGCGATGGGCATGCGGGGCACCTGCAGCCCGGGCTATGTGATCAGCGCGCAGTTCAACGCCGGGCAGATCGTGCCCGACCCCTTTGCCGACATCAATGCCCACACCATGGTGCCCTGGGCGCACATCCTGTGGGCCTCGGCCTGGCTGGGGATCGCAACCGATGCCGTGGCGCGCGCGCGGGCCTTCGTGCGTGACACCGCCAAGCGCATGGGCGGCGGCACACCACCTACCGTATCGCGCTTGAGTGAAGTGGCCGCTCGCCTGCAACTGATGCGGGCCCAGGTGCGTGAACGCGCGCAGTACTACGCCACCTTGATGCACCAGCCCGATGGTGGCCGCGACACCTTGTCGTCGGTGGGTTTTGCGGTGGAGCTCAACCACCTCAAGCTCAATGCCTCGGAGTTGGTGGCCGAGATCTGCACCAAGGCCCTGCGCATCACCGGCACGACCGGCTACCGCAATGATTCGCCCTACAGCGTGGCCCGTCATCTGCGCGACGCCCACTCCGCGGCCTTGATGATCGGCAACGAGCGCATCCATGCCGCCAACGGCGCCTTGCACCTGGTCTACAAGGACGACGTGCTGTGAGGTTCCCGAGATTCCTCGCGCAGATCCCTCGCATGGGGGGAGTCCAGTCAGATCATGTCGGCCCCGCTGCGTCGACCGCGTATTCCCCATCAAGGCCTTTGTTGTCAGGCCTGCAAGGAGTACATGATGTTGTGGGTGCCTGGTGTCCCCTGGGGTTTCGTGGTGTTCAGCCTGGTCGTGCTGCTGATCAGCCATTTTCGCTGGCCTCACCTTTGAGGCGTGTCCCAAGCCACCTGAATTCGGGTCCAATACGGGCATGGAACAAAGCGAGCTCATCGACAAGCGCCTCACCGACCTCGAAGTCAAGTCGGGCTTCACGGAAGACCTGCTGGACCACCTCAACCAGCTCGTGGCCCGGCAACAGCAGCAGATCGATCTGCTGATCAACGAGGTCATCCAGCTGCGCCAGCAGGTGAACGACGCTGGCGGCGGCACCTTCCGCAGCCTGCACGACGAGATCCCGCCTCACTACTGAGTGAGGACTACTGAGTGGTTTTGGCGCCGCGCGCCTCCCGGTCGGCGGGCCGAATGGCCACCCAATGCGCGATGCGCTCGGCCAGCAGTGAGGGCAGCAAGGGTTTGGTCAGGTGGTCGTTCATGCCGGCGGCCAGGCATTCCTGGCGGTCTTCCTCGAAGGCATTGGCTGTCATGGCCAGGATGGGCACATTGGCATAGCCCGGCAGCTTGCGGATGAGCTGGGTGGCCTCCAGGCCGTCCATCAAGGGCATCTGGATGTCCATGAGGATGAGGTCGTACCGATGGCGGCTGGCCTTGAGCACCGCCTCCTCGCCATTGAGGGCCACGTCGAATTCGAGGCCCGAACCCGCCATGCCCTCGATGGTGACCAGGCGGTTGATGGCGTTGTCCTCGGCCAGCAGCACGCGCATGCCCCGCAGTTGCTCGGATGCCAGCCGGGGGTGCTGCGGGCTGGGGGCCGTGGGCGGGTTGGCCAGACGTGCAACCGGCACGAGCGGCAGTTCCACCCAGAAGGTGCTGCCCTGCCCGGGCTGGCTGCGCACACCGACACGTCCGCCCATCAACTCGGTCAGGCGCTTGCTGATGGTCAGGCCCAGGCCGGTGCCGCCGTAGCGCCGCGTCAAGGAGCGGTCGACCTGCTCGAAGGCTTGGAACAGCTTGTCCAGCTTATCGGAAGCGATGCCGATCCCCGTGTCCTCGATGGAAAGGCGCAGCCAAATCGGCGCATCGGCCGCTGGGGCCTTGCGAACCAGATCGGCGGGCGGGGCGATCTGCTTGGCCGACAGCAGCACCCGCCCCTGCTCGGTGAACTTCACGGCGTTGCTGGCGAAGTTCAGCAGCACCTGTTGCAGGCGCATGTCGTCACCATGTAGGTACTTGGGCAGGGTCGGGTCTATGTCCTGCACCAGCTCCACCCGGGCCCGGCCGGCGCGGTCGCGCACGAGATCGAACACATGGCCAATGACCTCGCGCAGCTCGAAGTCCCGCTCGTCCAGGCTCAGTCGGCCGGCTTCGATCTTGGAGATGTCCAAGATGTCGTTGATGACTTGCAGGAGATGGGCGGATGCCGCATCGGCCTGATCGAGGCGTTGCAGCAGGTGTGCGTCATTCAGGTCGCGCCGCAGTAGGGCCAGCAGGCCAATGATGGCGTTCATCGGCGTACGGATTTCGTGGCTCATGTTGGCCAGGAAGGTGCTTTTGGCCTGGTTGGCCAGGACCGCCTCATTGCGTACCTGTTCGAGTTCGCTAGTGCGCTGGCTGACCAGGTGCTCCAGATCCTGGCGGTGGCGTTCCCGTTCGCGCTGGGCTTGCAGCCGCTCGCTGATGTCCAGCAGGGAACTGATGACCAGTTGAACCTGACCTTCCACGCGGTAGGAGGCCACGGCCACGGTCATGTCGATGATCTGGCCGCTCTTGCACAGAACCCGCTGGTCCATCTGGTAGTGGTCGATCTCACCAGCCAGCAGGCGCTGGTAGTTGGCCAGCACGGCGGGCAGGTCGTCGGGATGGATGAGCTGCTCCCAGCTCAGATGCTGCAGCTCGTCTTGCGAATAGCCCAGCATCTCGCAGTAGCGGCGGTTGCACTTGATCCACTGCTTGTCTGGCGCGGTGATGTTGATGCCGAAATGACCCAGGTCAAATTGCGAGCGAAACAGGAACTCGCTCTTCTTGAGCTCGGCCAGGGCATGGTCCCGGCTGATGCGGGCCTTGATGGCGCTCAGGCCATAGCCCAGGGTGCCCACCAGCTTCATCAGGAGATCGACTTCGTCCTTCTGGAAGGCATCGGGTTCGGGGGCATAAAGAGACAGCACCCCGACCAGGCCTTCGTCGAACTTGAATGGCAGCCCCACGGAAGACTGGAAGCCCAGGCATGAAGCCGCGTCGCGCCATGGGGCCATGCCCGGGTTGCTCAGGAAGTTCTGGTTGCACACGGGCGCCATGGTGCGCACGGCCATGCCGCAGGGGCCATGCCCGCGCTCGTCATCGGCCCAGGAGAAAGTGGCATTCGCCAGGTACTCGTCAGCGGGGCCGGCCCAGGCCACGGGGCGAACGGGCTGGCCATGACTGTGCTCGGCCACGCCGACCCAGGCCATGCGGTAGCCGGCTTCGACCACGGCCAGCTCGCACACCCGCTTGAGCAGGGCCTGCGTGTCTTCGGCCTGAATGAGCATGCTGGCACATTCGCCCAGCAGGCGCGAGGCCCGGTTGATCTTGCGCAATTCCAGTTGGGCCTGGCGCAAGGCCGTGATGTCGCGCGCCACACCGGCCACGGCGTAGATCAGGCCGCGCGCGTCGAACAAGGGCGTCTTGACCGATTGCACCAGCACCTGGTGGCCATCGCTGGCGTAGGTGATCAGCGATTCGGAGCTGTAGGAGCGGCCTGTCGCCATGGCGGCCTTGTCGCTTTCGCGGAAGGCGGCGGCCTGTTCGGCCGAGATGAAATCAACATCCCGTTTGCCGACGATGTCGGCTTCCTTGGCACCGAAGAAGCGCTCGAACTCGGGGTTGCAGGCCAGGTAGACACCTTCGATGTCCTTGACCCAGACCAGGTCGGGCATGGCCGTCATCAGCGCAGTGAGGTCGACGCGTTCGTGCTGCCATTCGCTCATGGAATCGGCCCAGGTGCTGTGGATCGGCGGATCTCTCCTCGACAACCGCATACGGCCTCCCTCGCTGACGTGGCATGGCGTCGATGCAAGGCGGGCTGCATACCTACAATGGTATGCCAGGATGAGGGCAAGGGACGCCAAATCGTTTGCCCGGCAAGCAATATGCAACAGCCTTTGCGCATGATCAAGATGCCAGCGATAAATCGAACTGAAATTCGCTGCCTTTCCCGGGTTCGCTGAGCGCGCTGACTGAAAGAGCCGCTGTCGGCTCAGGGCTCGGTGGACAAAAAGGCCGAAAGGGCGGACTGCCTGCGTGCGGCCACGGCCGTCACGAACTGATCGAATGCGGTGCGCAGGGCGTTGTAGCGCGCCGGCGCTTGCTCCAGCTGCCCCAGGGCCAGGCAGGTGGCTTCCAGCGTGGAGAGCTGGTCTGCGCGGCGGGCCTTGCGGATCGCGTAGCGGCTGGGCGACTCGGGGTCGATGGCCAGCCGAGGCAGCGTCTGCAAGATGGGGTTGAGGTGCAGCATCTTGAGGCTCTTGCGCCAGGTGCCATCGAGCACCACCAACAAGGTGGGGCTGGCCGACCCAGGGGCGGGCACGGTCGTGGGCGCAGGCATCTGCGCGCTGGCCGGGTAGAGCAGCACCGCCTGCCGCGTGATGTGAGCCGGTGCCAACAGCGCTTGCAAAGCCTTGGCATCGAAGGTCTCGCCGACGAGCGTGCGACAGTGCCGTAGGCTCATATGCAGCAGCCGCGCGCTGCCCTTGGCCTGTTTGACTTCCTGCGGATGCTGGAGAATCAGCACCGGGGTCTCATTGTCCGTTGGGCTGACCCAAGAACACAGGCAGGCAGGCAAGGGCCTTTCACAATGTGGACAGCATGGGCGCCTGGCCGCGTTCATGCCTGGATGGCCGTCACGATGGCGCGCAGCAACTGCCAGGTCCGGGCCACAGAGGCCACCTCCACCTGCTCACCCGGTGCATGGGCACCGCGGATGGTGGGGCCGAAAGACACGATGTCCATGCCCGGGTACTTGGCCGCGATGATGCCGCACTCCAGTCCGGCATGGATGACCTGCACATGGGATGCGGCCTGGAACTCGCGCTGGTAGATGCGCTGGCACAGTGCCAGCAAAGGCGAGTCGGGATTGGGTGTCCAGCCCGGATAGGCGCCCGATGCTTCAGCCCGCGTGCCCGACAGCGCCCACAGGCTGATGATCTCGTCGGCAAGCGCCTGGCTGCCGCTGTCGCGCAACGAGCGCACCATGAAGTTGGCATGGCCGCCCGTAGGCGAGATGTCCACCATGCCCAGGTTGTTGGAGGTTTCGACCACGCCGGGTAGGCGCTGGCTCATGCGCTTGACGCCATGCGGCGCGGCATGCAGGCTGCCCAGCCAGATGTCCTGCTCGGTGGCGCTCAGCACCTGCTGGGCCTGAGCGGGTTCAGCGCGCAGCACGATGTGGGGCTCGACGCCTTCAAGCTCTTGCAGGAACAAGGCTTCCCAGGACATCAGCACCTGGGCCAGATCGGCCGCCAGGGCCATGGGCAGAGCCACCGTCGCCCAGGCTTCGCGGGGCAGGGCATTGCGGGCCGTGCCGCCTTGCAGCGACACCAGGCGAACTTCGCCCAATGTCTCCAGCCCTTGCAGCACGCGCACCAGCAGCTTGATCGCATTGCCGCGCTCTTCATGGATGTTGACGCCCGAGTGCCCGCCGCGCAGGCCGGTGAGGCTGATGCGCCAGGCTGCACAACCGGTTGGAATCGGCTCGGCCCGCCCGGGGCGGTCCACATTCACGTCCATGCCGCCGGCGCAACCCAGGTAGAACTCGCCCCACTCCTCGGTGTCCAGGTTCAGCATCAAGCGGCCTTGCAGCAGGTCGGCGTGCAGGCCCTGGGCGCCGCCCATGCCGGCTTCCTCATCCACGGTGAACAGGGCTTCGATGGGGCCATGCGGCAGTTGCTGGTCTTCGAGCAGCGCCAGGGTCATGGCCACGCCCATGCCGTTGTCCGAACCCAGCGTGGTGCCTTCGGCCATGACCCAGCCGTCCTTGAACACCGGCACGATGGGATCGCGTGTGAAGTCGTGTGTCGAGTCGGCGTTCTTCTGGCAGACCATGTCCAGATGGCCTTGCAGCACCAGGCCAGGCACACCCTCGCGCCCTGGTGTGGCCGCCTTGCGGACGAGGAGGTTGCCGGCCTCGTCAACCAGTGTGAACAGGCCGCGCTGCTCGGCCCATTGGCGAAGATGGTCGCGCAAGGCCGCTTCCTGCTTGGAGGGGCGCGGGATGCGGCACAGCGTGGCGAAATGGGTCCACACGGCCGTGGGTTCGAGCTGGCTGAGGTCGGCGTTCGTCATGATCGACATCATGTCATGGGCCCTGCCTGCGGCGCACAATAGCAGCCCATGATGCGCCCCATGACCCGCCCCGCCCCTGAACTGCTCCTGCCCGCCGGCTCGCTCGACAAGATGCGGGCGGCCTATGACTTCGGCGCCGATGCCGTCTATGCCGGCCAGCCGCGCTACTCCCTGCGTGCCCGCAACAACGAGTTCAGGTTGGAGCAGCTCCAGCAAGGCCTCGGCGAGGCCAGGGCACGCGGCAAGAAGTTCTATGTCACCAGCAACCTCATTGCGCACAACGACAAGGTGCGCACCTACCTGCGCGACATCGAACCCGTGATCGCCATGAAGCCCGATGGCCTGATCATGGCCGACCCCGGGCTGATCATGATGGTGCGAGAGAAGTGGCCAGAGGTGCCCATCCACCTGTCCGTGCAGGCCAACACCACCAACCACGCCACCGTGAAGTTCTGGGAGAAGGTGGGCGTGCAGCGCATCATCCTGTCGCGCGAGCTGAGCCTCGATGAGATCGAGCAGATCCGTCAGGCCTGCCCCGACATGGAACTGGAGGTCTTCGTGCACGGCGCCTTGTGCATCGCCTATTCGGGCCGCTGCCTGCTGTCGGGGTACTTCAACCGGCGCGACCCCAATCAAGGCACGTGCACCAATGCCTGTCGCTGGGAGTACAAGACCCATGGTGCTTCCGAACTGTCCGACACGGGCGAGGCCATCCCCATCAAGCTGGAGGGCGACTTCCACTTTCAGCAAGAGCAGGAAGCAGCCGACAAGGCCTTCTCGGCCTGTGGCGATGGAAAGCGGCATCCGCTGGCCGATCAGGTCTATCTGCTGGAGCAGTCTGACCGGCCTGGCGAGCTCATGCCCATCATGGAAGACGAGCACGGCACCTACATCATGAATTCCAAGGACCTGCGTGCCGTGGAGCATGTGGCCCGCCTGGCTGAGATCGGTGTGGACTCGCTCAAGGTGGAGGGCCGCACCAAGTCGCTGTACTACGTGGCGCGCGTGGCCCAGGTCTACCGCCAGGCCATTGATGACGCAGTGGCCGGCCAGCCCTTCAACCCGGACCTGCTGGCACAGCTCGAAGGCATGGCCAACCGGGGCTACACCGGCGGCTTCCTGCAACGGCGCCCCGCGCAGGATTACCAGAACTACCTCGATGGCAGCTCGCAGTTCCACCGCAGCCAGTTCGTGGCCGAGGTGCGCGGCATCGAAGGCGGCTGGGCCGAGGTCGAGGTCAAGAACCGCTTTGCCGTGGGCGACACCATCGAGGTCGTCCACCCGGGCGGCAACCAGATCGTCAAGCTCGAAGCCATGCGCAATATGGACGGCGAGGCCATCGACGTGGCGCCGGGCAGCCCATGGCATGTGCGCATTCCTTTGAGTGAGCAATACCGGGGCGCCCTGATTGCCCGCATGCTGACGACGACAGCTTGATCCCCCTAAGCTGAAGGGGCGGCATCGGCCGGAAACACGCGGGCAGCGCCTACACTGCGGCGCAGCTTGAACCTCTCCTGGAATGGCTCGCCCATGAACCGTGCCCGCTCTGTGAACGTGGCGATGACGGTGGCTTGGGCTCTGGTTGTACCGTGTGCCTCGATGGCCGCAGATGCACCCGCCCCTGCCGACGACAGCCCTCCTCACGCCGAAACCGCCACTGGCCTGTCCAGTGACCGCCTGCCTGCCGTCCACATCACCGGCACCTCGCTGCGCCGGCTCGATGCGGAAACCGCCCTGCCCGTGACGGTGCTGCGCCGCGCCGACATCGAACGGTCTGGCGTGCGCACCACGACCGAGCTGCTGCAGCAGCTGCCGGTGATGCAGGGCATGGTGCCCACCACGGCCGTGGTGGGCACCGATTCGCGCGGCTATGCCAGCCTGTCGATCCACAACCTGGGCGATGTCTACACCCTGGTGCTGCTCAACGGCCAGCGCGTGGCGCCCTTTGGCGGGCAGCTCAGCAACGGGGGCCTGTCGGGCGTGGACGTCAACACCATCCCGCTGGCGATGGTCGACCGCATCGAGGTGCTCAGCGACGGCGCATCTGCCTTGTATGGCGCCGATGCACTGGGTGGTGTGGCCAACATCATCACGCGGCGCGATGGCGAGGCCAATGAGGCCACGGTGGGCGTGAGCTGGCCGCGAGGCGGCGCGCATGAAGGGCGCCTCAGTGCCTTCAAGAGTGTGGGCAGCGTGGACGAGACCGGGCAGAACCTCAGCTTAGGTGTGTCGGCCATGCACCGCTCGGCCTTGCGGGCAATGGAGCGGGACTACGCGCGTGATGCCATCAAGGACTTCACGTACCAGGGGCAGCGGTATCGGTTTGCGGATGTGCAGGACACGGCAGCGCCGGGCACCATCTATGACCGCAACTTCTTTGGCAACCCTGTCTTGGCGTTGTCGGGGCTGTGCCCATCGGGCACGTATCGCTACGAATACCCGGATTCGCCTGGCTTTCCCTTTTGTTCGTACAACTACGCGGCCGACCTGGACCTGATTCCCGAGCAGACCCAGCACAGTCTGATGACCAGCTACACGCGCCAATGGGCACCCGATAGCAAGCTGGCGCTGGACCTGCTGCTGTCGCGCAGCGTGGTGACTTCGCATCTGGCGCCCGCGGCCACGGGGCTGTTCCTGTCGCCATCGGTCTACCCTCAGCTCAGCAGCCTGAACCTGGCCGACAATCCCACCTACATGAACTACCGCTTCGTGGACCTGGGCCGTCGAGGGTTTGATGACACGTCCGATCTGGCCCATCTGGCGGCCAGGCTCGATGGACGCTGGGATTTCTGGCGCTGGTCGACGGGCATGAGCTACTCCGTCAGCCACACACGCAGCGACATCGACCACGCCTTGAACAACACGGTCGCCCAGCGCCTGGTGGACGACGGCTTGCTCAACCCTGTGGTCGCGCCAGGCAACCAGACGGCCTCGCAACTGGCGGCCCAGCAGGCGGCCAGCTACAGCGGCAAGTGGCTCAGTGGCCGCTCCACGCTGGCCGAACTGCAATGGCAGGCCTCGCGCGAGTTGGCGCCGTTGGCGGGCGGGCCTGTCAAGTGGTCCGTGGGTGCCAATGTGCGCCGCGAGCGGCTCACCTTCGATCCCAGCCTGTTTGCACAAGGCCTGCTGTCCGACCCTGCTGTGGGTACCTTGGCAGGCAGCTTCGATGCAGCCAACCTGCGCATCGGTGACGCGGTACCCATGCAGCCCTCATCGGCATCCCGTTATGTCTGGGGCGCGTTCAGCGAATGGCTGGCCCCTTTGACACCGACGCTGGAATGGGGTGCAGCCGTGCGCACCGATCACGACGAACTTGTTGGGCAGGCCTGGACCGGCAAGACCACCGCGCGCTGGCGGCCCTCGCCCAGCCTGTTGTGGCGTGCCTCGCTGGGCACGGGCTTTCGGGAGCCCACGCTCAACCAATTGCGCTCACCAGGGCGCTCAGATGGCGTCACCGGCCAACAGCATGACTGCACCGCCGATCTGCAGGCACTGGCCACCTCACTGGGGGTCACGCCCTGCACGGCGGCCTCGACCTATCCCATCGTCGCAGGCGGTAACAGTGACCTGAAGCCGGAAACCTCCGTGCAGGCCAATCTGGGTTTTCGCCTCTCGCCCAGTGCGGGCTATTTGCTGGGCGCCGACCTGTGGGCCGTGCAGATCCACGATCGCATCGCGGCGGTGGATGAGGCCGTGGCGTTCGAGAGCCCGCTGGCCGTGCCCCGTGCGAGCTGGACCACGGTGGACACCGGTAGCGGCCCACAACTGGCCTTGCAAGGTCGCCCGACCAACCTCGGCACCCTGATGTCGAGTGGATTGGACCTGCTGGCCGGCGCCAAACACAGCACGGCCCTGGGCGTGATCGGCAGCCAGTTGCGCGCCACCGTCATGCTGCGCGAAGACAGCCAGCTCTACGCGGGCGGCCCCTGGTTCAGCGCGATCGACGATGGCCGCTACGGCACGGCCACCCTGAAATGGCGGGCCAGCTGGCGCACCAGCCTCATCAGCGCGGGCTGGACGCACAGCCTGACCGCGCGCTACCAGTCAGGCTACGACGATGCCCCGATCACGGTGTACGCGCTTGACGCCAACGGCCAGCCGGCCTCAGCTGCACAGCAGATCCGCATGCAGTCGCCCGACCAGGTGCTGTGGGACTGGCAGACAAGCTGGCAAGTCAATGGCGTGCTGCAGCTCACGGTGGGCGTGAACAACCTCTTCGACACCAAGCCACCCTTGTCGCTCAACGAGGTGGGCACCTACAAAGGCCAGATGCTGGGCTACGACGAACGCTACTTCGACCCACGCGGCCGCACGCTGACGCTGGAAGCGCGCCTGACGTTTTGATGCAGCGGTTGCCTCAGGCCACGAAGCGCCACACCGTGACGAAATGGCTCGCCGTGCCACCGAGCACGAAGAGGTGCCAGATGCCGTGGGCGTGGCGCAAGCGCGTGTCCAGCGCGTAAAACACGATGCCCACCGTGTACAGCAGCCCGCCGGCCAGCAGCCACATCCAACCCTGGTTGTGCAGCCTGTCCATCAAGGGAGAGGCCGCCGCGATGCCGCACCAGCCCATCAGCACATACAGCGGCACGGAGGGCACGGTTTCGCGCCCCCACCACAGCTCCTTGCCGATGCCGACCAGGGCCAGCGTCCACTCCATCGCAAAGATGGCCCAGCCCAGCCGGCCTTGCAGGGTCACCAGCGTGAAGGGCGTGTAGGTACCGGCGATCAGCAGGTAGATGGCGCAATGATCGACCTTGGCCCACCACGCCTTGCTGGCGCCGCGCAGGCTGTGATAGAGCGAGGAGGCCGCATACAGCAGGATCATGCTCAGCCCGAAGACGCTGAAGCTGATGATCTTGCGTGCGTCGCCGCCATGAATGGCCTGGGCCACCAGCACGGCCGAACCCGCGATGGCCAGTGCCAGCCCCAAGAGGTGCGTGACGCTGTTCAATCTTTCGCCGTGGTACATGCAAAACCCGCCTGATGTGTCTGAGTCTGATCGTGTGCCTGGCCGCCATGCTGATTGCCTTGCAATACAGCATGATGACGGTCCTTGGTGGCCGGCTTCCTGCGCCAGATCATGATGAGGACGATGCCGCGCGCCGCGCCAGATAGGCCTTCACCCTGCTCGCAAAGCTGGTGACATCAATCGGCTTGGCGATGTAGCCGTCGCAGCCCGCTTCCAGCATGCGAGCCTCATCGCCCTTCATGGCGTAAGCCGTCAAGGCCACCACGGGCGTGGCGCGGGTGCGCGGGTCGGCCTTGATCTGGCGCGTGAGTGTCAGGCCATCGATGTCGGGCAGCTGGATGTCCATCAGGATCAAATCGGGCGCCACCTCGGCGATGGCTCGCAAGGCCGCGTCGGCATTCGATGCGGCGCTCACATCGATGTCGGCGGCCTGAAGCAGAAAGCTCACCAGCTCCAGGTTCATGAGGTTGTCGTCCACGATCAGGACGCGTGGCGGGCTCATGAGCGGCTCCTGGCTGCCCTGGTCTGGCGAAGCGGCCGCCATCGGCGCAGGTCGTTGAGCACGGCTTCCAGCGTGCCGCCGCCTTTGCTCAAGATGGCGTGGGCCGAGCGGCTCAGCAAGGCGTACTCTTCGTCGGTCAAGAGCATGCTGGTCCAGATGAACACGGGCAGGTTGCGCCAGCGCGGCATGCGGCGCAGGGCGTCCAGCACGGCAAAGCCGTCGAAGCCCGGCATCATCAGGTCGAGGATGAGGGCATCGGGCGAGTGCGCATCCAGCTCCTGCAAAGCCTGGCGGCCATCTTGTATGCAGCTTGCATTCAGACCGATGGTCTTGAGCGTGACATGCATGAGGTCGAGCGCGATCGGGTCGTCGTCGACTACCATCACGCGCGAGCCTCGCTCGCTGTTCAGGCCGATCTGGTTCAGCGCCATCCTGATCTGGCTGGCCTCGATCGGTTTGAACAGCACATCGGTGATCTGGAAGCCCACCACGCCCCGCGGCTCGGCAGGCATGGTCACGGCCACAACGGGCGAGTCGCTGCTCGGGCTTTGGTGCCGTATGTGGCTCAGCACATCCAGCCCTGTGCGATCCGACAGTCTCAGGGCGAGGGTGATGGCGTCGTAGTGCATGTTCCGTGCGCAGGCGACAGCCTGCTCGCCGGTGGCGGCGGTGTCCACCAGGAAGCCGGCATCGCGCAAGGTGTCATGGATGAGGGCCTGCTCCTGCCCCTGGTCGTGGATGACCAGCACGCGGTGCGAATCGTCCTGCTCGGTCGGGCTCAGCGGTGTGCGAGGCAGCACCAGGTGAAAGACGCTGCCTTGTCCCAGCTGGCTGCGCACACCCACCGTGCCGCCCTGCGCGGTCACCAGCCGCCGCGTCAAGGCCAGCCCCAGGCCGGTGCCCTGGTGCTTCTTGGTGTAGACGTTGTCGAGCTGCTGGAACTCGATGAAGAGTTTGTGCAGCTTTTCGGCCGCGATGCCCACGCCGGTGTCGGCCACCTCGATGCGCACGTGGTGCGGCCCCTCGGGCATGGCGCTGACCGTCACAAGCCCACCGCTAGGCGTGAACTTGATGGCGTTGGAGAGGTAGTTGTAGAGCACTTGCTTGAGCCGTGCCGGGTCCAGTTCAAGCTGGATCACCTCGGGGTCGATCTCGGTGCGCAGGCTCACGCCCTGCCGGTTGGCCGATGCGCCGAGGATGTCGGTTACCTCCGTGACCAGGGTGGGCAGGTGCACCGGCTCTGGGTAGAAATCGACCTTGCCCGCTTCGACCTTGGAGAGGTCCAGCACGTCGTTGATCAGCTGCAGCAGGTGGCGGCCGCTCGTGCCGATGTGGCCCAGGAACTCGCGGTACTTGGGGGACTCGGCCGGCACAGCCCCGCTGTGCAGCAAGTCGGCAAAACCGATGATGGCATTGAGCGGCGTGCGCAGCTCGTGCGACATGTTGGCGAGGAACTCGCTCTTGAGGCGGTTGGCCTCCTGGATCTGGCGGTTCTCGGCCTCCAGCTGCTCGCCCTTGAGACGCAATGCTTCGGCCTGCCGCCGCTCAGTGATGTCCCGCGCGATCTTCGAGGCCCCGATGACATTGCCCTGCGCATCGCGAATAGGCGAGATGGTCACCGACACCTCGACCAGGCTGCCGTCCTTGCGTCGCCGCACCGTGTCGAATGGCGGGATGTGCTGCCCCATCGCGATCCGGAAGATGATGCGCATCTCCTCGTGCGCGCGCTCCGGCGGCAAGAGCATCTGGATGGACTTGCCAATCGCCTCTTGAGCCGTGTAGCCGAAGATGGTTTCGGCGCCCTTGTTCCAGCTCGTGATGCGGCCATCCAGTGTCTTGCCCACGATCGCGTCATGCGACGACTCGACGATGGAAGCCAGCCGGCTGCTGTCGGCCTGCACTTCATACAGCCGCGTCATGTCCCTGAACACGATGGCCAGGCCACGTTCGCGGCCATCGGGCAAGTAGGTCAGCGAGGCCTGGCATTCCAGCGGCGTCCTGTGACCCTGGCGCGAGACCACGTTCAAATGATGCACCCGCTCAAGCGTGCCGCCCTGCTCGATCATCATGTCGACCGGGTTGCGCTTCCTGTAGTCTGCCGGCCGGTCGGCCACATTGAACACCTCCCAGTAGGGTTGGCCCATGGCCTCGGATTGCGACCAGCCCGTGACCTCTTCGGCCAGCCTGCTCATGCGTGCAATGCGGCCCTCTCGGTCGGTGGCGAGAAAGCCCGCGCCGATGCTGGAGAGAGTGATGACCAGGGCCTCCTGCATGTCGGCCAGGTCGGCTTCGGCTTCACGCCGGTGCGCGACCTCGGCCTCCAGCGAGGCGATCACGGACTTGAGTTTGCTCACAGATGGAATGGCCAGGGCTTTGGGGAGCAGGGGCCACAACAAGATGGCCGTGCCCACCGAGATGAAGGCCGTGATCGCCTTGACCAGGGCCTGCAGGCTGTAGTCGGGCTGCCAGATGGTCCAGACGTCCAGCACGTGGGTGAGCCCACAGGCGAAGATGAAGGCGCAAAACAACATCAGGACCCGGTCGAGCCCAGGCTCGCGGCGCTGCGTCATGAAACGCCAGATGGCCAGCGGGATCGAGAAATAGGCCAGGGCGATCAGGGTGTCGGCAGACACCATGCTCCACAGCAGGCCAGGCTGCCAGGTGAAGCAGTAGCCATGGGGCAGGTAGCCATGGCGTCCCAGCAGAGACACGATTTCATCCACGTGCGGTCCTTCCCTTTTATGGACTCATGGCAGTCATCTTGATGGCATTCGGTGGGAACACGAAGCAGAGACATTTGTCTTGACAGGGTTGCCGCTTTCGCTGTCCGAAATTGCCGTTTGGCGGACGCAGGCGACCGCTTGTCCAAGGGGCTTCTCAAGTGTGAAGGATTTGCTTACACGAAGTAACCGGGCGCCTTAATCTGTGCACGCACAGTTGGCAAACCCGCTGAAAGGCGGGGACGCAAAGCCTCCGGTCTTCCTGCATGGACGCATGCAAAAGATAGCGGGGTTGCCCCCGTGGAATGGGCCCGTTCCACGAGAAGCACGTCCCACCGGTTTGACGCTTGCAAATCTGTTCTCAACCTGTTGATGAATGAAGGATGCAAGATGAAAGCCCAAGCTCTGATCTTCTCGATGATGCTGGCCTCGCCCCTCGTGGCGCCCTCTTTCGCCGCCACCCTGGGCGGCAGCACGGAACCGCCCAAGACCGAGCCACCCAGGACCACGGTCACCACACCCAAGCCCACCACCGTGGCGCCGCTGCCCACCGGGCCCCAGGTGACGGGCCTGTTTCGCATCGTCAAGCCTGACGGCAACACGGTGATCCAGCAAGCGCCCATCGGCACAGGCAGCAGCGTGATCAATGTGATCAACGTGGCCACGACCGATGCCTTCCTGACGAGCAACGGCAAGTGCGCCTTCAACGTCAAGTACGACGAGGTCTCGGGCGTGGCGGCCACAGGCACGACCAACCGCCTGTTCAGCAACGACACGCTGATCGCGCAAAACATCAAGATCGACCTGAGCGCCAATGTGCTCAAGACGATCTGGACCCAGCCCTACCTGGTGCCGGGCCAGAACAACGTCAAGATCGTGGTGAACGCGGATTCGGCCACACCCAGCGTGGGCTGGGTGCGTGTCAATGTGAGCGGGACTTGCGGTGCGCCGACGACCACCACCACACCTCCGACCACCACGCCTCCCAAGACCGAACCTCCCAAGACCGAACCTCCCAAGACTGAACCGCCGAGAACCGAACCGCCCAAGACCGAACCCCCCAGGACGACCCCGCCCGTGACCCCGCCGGCACCCGTTGTGCCCAAGTTCACACCGGGCTCTGCCGAGTGGAACAACCTGTTCAGCGCCTTCGGCTACAGCAACTACGGTGTGACCCAGCTCAAGGGCAAGAACTTCGCGCGCTACAGCGAGCTGGTCAAGCTCAATGCCGACATCACCACGGTGATCAATGCCAAGGTGGTGGACCAGCCGACCTACAACGCGCTGATGTCACGCTGGAACAGCTTCGTGATGGACCCGGCCTTCCAGGCCGCGATGAAGGCGATCACGCCTTCGACTGACAAGAAGTAAGACCGCTTCGCGCCAAGCCTGGGGCCCATGCCACTGCCCATGTGCGCCATGTGCCTCATGTGCCCCAGGTTGCCGCGACACCGCTTTCCCTCACCGCTCATCGCTTCAGATCGACCCTGCGGAGCCTGCCCATGCCGACCTTCTCACGCAGCCGACTGGCCCGGCTGGTCTCCACAAGCCTCGTGTTGATCGGCACCTCGGCGCAAGCCGCCGCACCGACCCCTGATCTGAACCAGCTCTTGCAGCCCATGCCCTTGAGCACGCCCGCGAGCCCCACTCCGGCGCCGCATGCCCTGAGCAATGACAGCCTGGGTGCCTACAGCTCGCCCGGTGCGCAGGCCCTCGGCGCCACGCCGCAAGGCACGCTGGTCAAGGCCTATGCCGTCAACCACATGCGGGCCAGCGAGCTGCTGGCCTTGCTGTCCGACCCGGCCATGCCCTTGCTACCGCGTGATCAGGCTGCCGTGGTGGTCGAGCCACGCAGCAACCTGCTGCTGGTGCGGGCCTCGCAGATCGAGCACCAGTTGATCGAGAACCTGATCAAGCGCGTGGACGTGCCTTCCAAGCAAGTGCTGGTCGAAGTCAAGATCGTCAGCGCCGATGAATATTTCGGCAAAAGCCTGGGTGCGCGATTTGGCGTCACGAGCTCGCACCTGCTCAACGGTGCCTCGCCCAGGCAGTCCGGCGTGCAGGTCGGTGGCTCGGTGGGCGACCTCAACCAGGTCGTGTCCACGGGCACCTCCGGCTTTCCCAATGCCGTTTCGTTGCCTGCAAGCAACTCTTTGACCCAGGCCGCTGTCAGCAGTCTGGCGCTGGGCTTCTACAAGCTGCCGGCCGGCATCAACATCGGTCTGGAGATCTCGGCACTTGAAGAAGCCGGCCACACCAAGATCCTCTCCAGCCCCAAACTGGTGCTCAGCAACCAGCGCCCCGGCCTCATTTCATCGGGCCAGCGCATCCCCTACTCGCGACCCTCCATCGTGCAGGGCGTGAACACCACCGAGTTCGTGGATGTGAAGGTCTCTGTCTCGGTGACAGCCCTTGTGGCGCCTGACGGCAGCATCTCCATGGACCTCACCTTGACCGACGACAGCGTAGGCTCGACCTCAACGGTCGGCCCCACCATCAACACCAACCAGGCCACCTCCAACGTGACCTTGCAGAGCGGGGAAACCCTGTTGCTGGGCGGCTTCCAGAGCAGCAGCCAGGTCGAAGAGAAGAACCAGACACCGGTACTCGGCGACCTGCCGGTCGTGGGCAACCTGTTCAAGAACCGCAGTCAGAACACGGTCAAGCGTGAATTGCTCTTCATCATCACACCCACGATCATTGAGACAGAACGCTTCGCAAGCCCCATCTCTACTGCACAATAGCTTGCCCGACGATTGCGGGTGCAACTCGAACACCGACTTATGAACAAGACCGATCTGATCCAGCACCTGGCTGACAAGCACACCCTGACCAAGGCAGAAGCCGGCCGTATCCTTGACACCCTGCTCGACGTGGTTGTGGCCAGCGTCAAGAAGGGCGATGCCGTGGTGATCCCCGGCTTCGGTTCTTTCAAGCAACACGCTCGCGCTGCCCGCAACGGCGTGAACCCCAGCACCGGCGCCAAGATCAAGATTGCCGCTGCCAAGCTGCCCAAGTTCACCCCTGGCGCCACCTTCAAGGCTGCCGTGGACCCCAAGAACGCCGCCAAGAAGGCCGCTGCCAAGCCCGCAGCCAAGAAGCCAGCCGCCAAGAAGGCCGCTGCCAAGAAGAAGTAATCCACTTCATGGCGCTCGATCGGGCAGAGGCTCAGGCATCGCCCGATCAGGGTAGCGCTCCCCCACCCAGTCCGGGTGCTTCCACAGGATGCGCAGGTCCTTGTGGTGCCACAGGTCGCGCCACATCGAGACACATTCCCCGAACACCAGATGCAAGGGGTTGAGTGAGCGCGGCTGGCGCATCGTGACGCCATAGCGGATCTTGCCCGCATCGCGCTCGGCCACGAAGCTGCCGAACAAGCGGTCCCAGATGATCAGGGTGCCGCCGAAGTTCGTGTCGATCTGCCTCGGGTTGCGGCCATGGTGTACGCGATGGTGTGAAGGCGTGTTGAACACGAACTCGAACCAGGCCGGCATGCGCCGTACCACCTCGGTGTGGATGAAGAACTGGTAGAAGAGGTTGATCTCCAGCGAGAGCACGGCGGCGTTCTTGTCAAAGCCGAGCAGGGCCATGGGCACGACGCCCAGCAGGATGAGGCCGCTGAGATCGAACATGGGCGTCTGGCGCAGGGCGGTCGACAGGTTGTAGCGCTGCGAGCTGTGGTGCACGGCGTGGGCCGTCCAGCCGTAGCGCACGCGGTGCATGAAGCGGTGCGTCCAGTAGAAGACGAAGTCCGTGAGGACGAACAGCAGCACGAAGCCCATCCAGCCCGATGGCGCCTGCCATTGCAGGCCGCGTGCCTGGACCCAGTCATAGACCCGCGTGACGATCAGCGCGATGAACACCCCGTCCACCGACTTGTACATCAGGCCCGTGCCGATGTTGGCCAGGGTCTCGCGGGTGTCGTAGGCATCGGCACGCTGATGCCGCGCAAGGTGGCGGCGTTCCAGCAGGATCAGCGCGACGAAGACGGAGCCCGCCAGCATCAGGAATAGCAGGGCATGCAGGATGTCGTTCACGAAAACGCTCCAGGGTTCGAGGATCAATGCCCTGCACTCTAGAAAAGGCTGCTTTGATAGCATCGACAATGCATGTCATGTTTTTAACCATCCATGACACCCCGCATGACCCCCTGCTGAACCCATGAATGCCCTGATCCGCGTCACTGGTGCCTGGACCCGTGTGCTGACGGACTGGCTCGACCGCATGCGCCTGCAAGCCCCGCAGTTGCGCGCGGCCGTGTCTGCCTATGCGCTTGACGACGTCGTGCCCTTGACCGACTGGGCCGCGCTGCTGCATGAGGCCGTCGCGCTCAAACCCGGTCTGCCGGCCCCGGGCCTGGATATCGGCGCGGCCGTGGCGCCGCACCATGTGGGCGTGCTGGGCTACCTGGTGATGGCCAGCGACAACCTCGGGCAGGCGCTGGCCGCCTACCAGCGCTACGAGCGCCTGTTCTATGGCGCCGATCTGGCCGAGTTGAAGGTCACCCCCTCGCAGGTGGAGATCAGCTGGGCACCCGGTGGCGGCAGCGCGCTGACCGACGAGGTGGCCATTGCCGCGCTGGTGTCCTTCATGCGCAAGCAGGTCAGCGACCCGCCCAACCCGGCGCGTGTGGACTTCGTGCACGCGGCCACGAAGGCGCACAAGGCCGTGTTCGAACGCTTCTTCGGGTGCCCGGTGCGCTTTGGGCGGGCGCGCACGGCAGTGGCCATCCCGATGGACTTTCTCGCCATTCCCATGCCCAGACGCGAGCCCGCCTTGCACGCGCTGCTGGACAAGCAGGCCCAGGCCCTGCTCGATGCCTTGCCCGAGCCCAATGCCTTCGACAAGGCCGTGCAGCAGCTGCTGGTGCGCCTGCTGCCCGAAGGCGAGGTCAATGTGGACAAGGTGGCGGCGGCATTGCACCAGTCCACGCGCACCCTGCAGCGCCGCCTGGCCGACAGCGGCATGACCTGGCAGCAACTGCTGGACCGCACCAGGGAACAGTTGGCGAAGCAGTACCTGCGCGATGCCGCCTTGTCGCTGGCCGAGATCGCCCTGCTGCTGGGCTACAGCGAGCAAAGCGCCTTCACGCGCTCCTTCAAGCGCTGGACCGGGGAGACACCTTTGTCCTTCCGGACACAATCTGTTCATCATTGAAGGCTAAGACGAGGCGACAATGGGAGGTTGCGTTTTCTTTCCTGAGATCCATGTCCTCGAACAACCCGGCGCCCGCAGAGCAAGCCGCTGACTCCTCATCCACGCCTGAAGCCGTCACCCCCGTGGCCGGCCCGCCTGCCGCGCAGGTGCCGTCGGCCGACAAGTCAGTGGAAACGTCAGCTCAGTCGCCTGCCGCCACGGCCGCCCGCCTGGCCGAGCTGTTTCCTGCCCTGTTTAAGGGGCAGCCCAAGCCCTTGAAGCTGCGCATCCAGGTGGACATCCAGGAGCGTGCACCCGGCGAGTTCAGCAAGCAGACGCTGTCGGCTTTCTTTCGCCGCTACACCGGGGCCACGTCCTACCTGATCGCCGTCTCCAAGGGCACACAGCGCTTCGACCTGGATGGCCAGCCCGCGGGCGAGCTGACCGAGGAGCACCGCAAGGTCGCGTCCGACGAACTGACGCGCCGCCGTGCCAACGCCAATGCCAAGCGCGAGCAGGAGCAGACCGAGCGCCGCCAGCGCGCCTCGCTGCTGCGCGATTTCGAGATCACCAAGCTGACCACGGCCAATTTCTGTGCGCTCAAGGGCATCGCGCCCGAGTCGCTCGACGGGCTGCTGGCCCAGGCCCGCGCCGAGGCCCTGGAAGATGCGCAGCGGCCGCGACATCCGGAGCAGCGCCATGGGCGCGGTGGCGAACGTGGCCCGCGTCGCGATGGGCAACAAGGTCCAAGTGGCGGCCGCGAAGGGGAGCAGCCCCGTCATGGGCGCCGCGCCGATGGCCATCCACAGCAAGCACGACGCGGGCCGCAGCGTCCAGAAGGGCCTGGCGAAAGCCGCCGCGACAGTCCGCGCGAAAGCGCGGGCCGTCCCCCACGTCGTCCTTGATTGACAGGCCAGCGCCATGGCACTGACGGTCGAGTCGTACCTGTGGGAGCACTGGCGCTTCAATTCCGAGCAGCGCCTGAAGGCCTTCAACTTCTTCGTGGCCTTCGCCATCTTCGTGGATGGCATGGCTTTCACGGCGCTGGACAAGCACGCCCACCCCTTGATCCTGCTGTTCATGGGAGGTCTGGCCAGCTTGCTGGCCTGTGTGTTTGCGATCGCCGACTGGCGTAGCCGCCATCTCTTGCGTTTGAGCAAGCGTGGCCTCAAGACTTTCGAGCAGAACCTGCCGCCCGATTGCCGGCCGCTCATGCTCGACGAAATCAGCCGGCACAGCTGGGTGCGCTTCACCGTGGCCTTCAACATGCTGTTCGCCTTGCAATGCCTGTTTGGCATGCTGGTGACGGGCTTTGGCATCTACCTGGCCTGGCGCGGCGTGCTGAACTGGTGAGGTGATTTGTTCCGTGTCTTCGTCTTCTCCTGAATCGGCCCCATCTGTGGCCCGCTTCATCGAGCGTGTCGCGCAGAGCCTGAGCGAAGGCCGCTGCGAGCGCCTGATGCTCACCAACTACCACGGTGAGGAGGCCTGCCTGCAAAAGGTGCTGGGCCGCCCCATCGTGTTGCGCGAGCAGCCTTGCCTGAGCCTGGTGTGGCGCTACGACACGCGCGACGTCACCCAGAACCTGCCGCACGAAGAGGCCCTCGCGGCCCTGTCCAGCCGGCTGGGGATGGAAGGCTTTCGCAACGCGCATCTCTACACGCCCACCGAAGAGTTGCAACTGGCCTTCAGCAAGAAGGGAAAGGCCAGCCTGCGTGTGGGCAAGATCGCCAATGGCGCCATTGGTGCGGATGTGAACGCGTCAGACGAGGCGGCATCCCAGGCTGACAGCGCAGCTTCCAGCGCGCACAACCGCGACAAGCACCGCTTTCTGGAACTCTCGCGCCCCTTCCTGCGCGAGCTGGGCGTGGCCGATGCGCAAGGCTATCTGATCCCGGCCATGTCGCGCAAGTGGAAGCAGATCAACAAGTTCGTCGAGGTTTTCTCGCATGCCTTGCAGCGCTCGCCGCTGGCCGAGCAACAGCAGATCCATGTGGTGGACTTCGGCTCGGGCAAAGGCTATCTGACCTTCGCCATCCACGACTGGCTGCGCCACACCCTGGGCCGTGATGCCCGCGTGACGGGTGTCGAGCTGCGTGACGATCTGGTCAAGCTGTGCCAGCGGGTGATCGGCAAGCTCCAGCTCGAAGGCATGGACTACGAGCAAGGCGATGTGCGGCACTACCACCCGGCCGCGCTGAACGTGATGATCGCCCTGCATGCGTGCGACGTGGCCACCGACTACGCCATCCACCTGGGCATCCGCGCTGGCGCCGAGATCATCATGTGCTCGCCCTGCTGCCACAAGCAGATCCGCCCGCAGCTGCTGAGCCCGCACCCCTTGAGGCCGATCCTGCAGCACGGCATCCACCTGGGCCAGGAAGCAGAGATGCTGACCGATGGCCTGCGTGCCCTCTTGCTCGACGCTGCGGGCTACGAAACCCAGGTCTTCGAGTTCATCTCGCTGGAGCACACCAACAAAAACAAGATGATCCTGGCGGTCAAGCGGGCCAAGCCCAAGTCCCCCGATGAGGTCATCAACCAGATCAAGGACATCAAGGCTTTCTACGGCATCCACGAGCACTGTCTGGAAGGCCTGCTCAAGGCCGATGGGTTGTTGCCGGCCTGAGTCCTTGTTGCGCCGATGTTGTGGTGTCGATCAAGTCGGCAAGCCCTGCATGCAGACCTGCCACAGCTTCTGGGGATAGCCGGGCATGCCATCGGCGGTGAACACGCGCTGACCGATGCGCAGGCCCAACTGGCGATAGCTTTCCCACTGGGCCTCGTCGAAGAACTGGTCCATTGTCGTCTCTTGCGGGAAGCTGTCGTGCGTGTCGTGGTACTGCTCGATGTCCACGCTGACGTGCGCCAGCAAGCTCGGCTTGATGAGGATGATGCGGGCGAACAGCTCATCGGGCTGCACGCCACGGTCCACGCTGCGATCCGTGCCGACCACATCGAGCATGACGGCACAGCGGCCGTTGCGATCGGGCAGCGTGCCGTCCGCGCGGCGCTTGAAGTCCTCGGGGCGCGCAAAGACCTGCTTGAGCAGGGCAGCGTCATGGGCATGCGGGTGCGTGCGGATCTCCAGGCCATGGTCGATGCGCACCAGCCGTGTCAGGTTGGCCAGGTCTTCGAATTGGTAGTCGGGGTCGCAGCCGCAGTCGCACACCACGATCAGGCGCACCTGGCGGGGGCGGTCTGTGCGCAGCAGTTCGTACACCGCCGTGTTCTCGAAGTGGCCGCCGTCCGACAGGTATTGGTAGGGCTTGTGTGGTCCATAGAAGCGGCCTGTGAATTCATCGAACAGGTAGGCCTGCGTCATGAAGCTGCGGCGCCAGAAACCATCCTGGGTCGCCGAGACGGTCGAGGGGCTCTTCCACCAGCGGCCCAGTCGCATATTCGCAAAACCCATGGCCAGCGAGGTGCCCAGATTGGTGTCGCGGCCCAGGCCCGTTGAAAAAGCCGCGCCCGACACACCCAGCCATTCGCCAAAGGACAACTCGTAGGATAGCTCGGACTCTTCGCCGTCCTTGCCCAGTGCGTAGGCCTGCTGATCGAGGTAGACCCCGCCTGGCGCGATCACCATGGGCTTGCCCTTGCGATCGCGCTGTACCAGCTGTTCGCCCGGGCTCACGCTCTGGTTGACGCAGACGTTCACGTAGTGGATGGGGGCCAAGGGGTTGCGATGGACCTCGGTGTTGCTCAGGCTGTCGCCCTGTATCGGTTCGGCCACATCGCGTGCTTCATGGCCGGCATCGGGCGAAAAGCGCGCATGGTTGGTCGCACCCAGATAGGCCCGCGCGATGCGCGAGCTGTAGAGGCCTTGCAGGGTCGAGAGGTTGAGAAAGCCTGGAAAGCGCCCCACCACCAGTGCCATCAAGATGAACAGAAAGCCGGCGCCTGAGGCGTAGATCAGGGCCCGCTGTGACAGGCCCTTGTCCCACAGCACATTGAGATCGGCTTGGCCATGTGGCCAGACGGCCTTGAGCAGCGCGACTTCAAGCAAGACGCTCAGACCCAGCCACAACAACACGCCGGCCGCACCGGTCAACAAGGGCAAGGGCAGCTTCTTGAGCGCGCCTTCCTTCTTCTCGTTGCCCAACTGTTGAACGGCCAGTTGCAGCAACCACACGAGCCCGGCCAGCAGGGCCGAGGCCAGGGCCGCGTGCTTGTATGACAGCCACAGCCAGGCCGTCTGAGCCAGGGTCTCGACCGTGGCCAGCACAGCCAGGGCCAGCGTGATGGACAGCGCGTTGCGCAGCCAGCGGGTCAGCATCACGCGCTGCAAGGTGATCGAGCCTTGCGGCGATGCGCGCGTGCGCCAGGTGGCCAGCATGTACCAGGGCAGGGACAGCCAGGTGACCAGGCTCATGCCACCCACCACGACCGCCAGCTCCGGTCGTTCGCCCATGTGAACGATCACCATGGCCAAGCCACCCAGCACTGTCGCGAGCACCAGCCCCAGCAAGGAGGCCCAGCTCCAGTATTGAGGTGGCTCGGCCAGGTGATCGTGCAGGCTGTGGCTGCCGAACTGGCCGCGGTTGCTCATGCGGTTGAGCTGGTGCACGATCCGCTGAACGCCACGTCGCCCCGGTGTAGGGTGGGAGAACCAGAAGGCGATGCCTTGTGGCACGGCGGCCAGCAGCATCACCAGGCCACACAGGAGCCAGCTGGGGCTCCACCAGATCAGCGTGTCGCTGCCCTGCACCTGGTTGAGCAACTGAACTTCCAGGTCGTTGTAGTGCAGGCAGACGGTCGCGAGCAACCAGCGCACGAACTGCAGCGAGGCCAGCAGCACCAGCAGGGCCGACGCCACCACGTATTGCGTGGCCAGCCAGTTGCGCACGGCGATGGTGAGGCCATAGAGCAGGTCGCCCGTTCCACCAGGGGCCATGTAGCGGCCGTTGTCGCGCAACCAGGCCAGGGCCGTGCGGCCGGGGTGCTTGGGGTCGTAGTTGCTCTCGCGGTGGATGCGGCCGGGCGGCTCTTCCTGCAAGGCCTCGTAGGCGCGCTTGGTGGTTTCCAGCGCGGTTTCATACTGCTTGCCCGAGAGCCGGCCACGCACGAACAGGCTGCTGAAAAAGCCGCCGATGTAGCCGCCACCGCTGACGGTGCTGAGGTAATCGAACTGGCCCAGAAGAGGCCAGCGTGGGTGATCGGGCACGGGCGGGGCCGGGTTCTCGGTCTTGGCCAGGGCCTGCAGCACACCCAGGCAGAAGGTGGCGCTGCGGATGCCGCCGCCTGATAGCGCCAGGGCCCACTGGGCATGGTCACCGGCGGGCTGTTCCGATGCCGGGCGTGCAATGCCCAGTGCCGCGCGTCGGGCGCGTGCCCGGCTGACTTCGTCATCCGCACTGGGTGCCTGGGGTTCATGGGGACTGCTCATGTGGCGCCCCCTGGCTTCAGCTCAGCAGGTTGAAGTGGGCGTCGTAGGTGATGAACTCGCCATGCGCCACAGGGGTCAGGTGCAGCGCCGTGGTGCCAGCCTGAGGGTGTTGCAAGGCGTAGATGCCTTCCTGCAAAGGGCGCCCTCGTGGTCCTTCGAACGACACGGTGAACTGCGCTTGCCCGGACAGCGGCGCATGGTGCGCACCGGTGTTGACGGCGCTCAGCGTCAACTCAATCGGGCGACCCAGCCTGGTCTGGCAGGCAAACACCTGGCCCTGCAAGGCCTCCCAGTGCGCTTGCGCTGATGCGGCTTGGGCAGGACGAGGGCCCATGCCCAAGGGGGCGCTGATGGCGGTGTTGGTGAGCACGAGGCCGCCGCTGTGGACGAGGAAGTCACGCTTGTTCATATCGCTGCTCCAAGGCAACAGTAGGGAGTCTGGTCATGGCCTGGTAAAGACCTGATGTGGCCGTGAGCTCGAAGCCAAGCCGGGCATACCAGTGCCGGATGGGGTTGTCGGCCAGCACATGCAGGTGCAGAGGGCGACCGCTCTGGTCGGCCAGTCGCATCAGCGTGTGCAGCAGGGCGCGGGCGCCACCTTGCCCTTGATGCTCGGGCAGCAAGGTGATGTCGATGATGCGCACGCCTGCTGTGTCTTCATGCAGCCACAGGCGGCCCACGGCCGTCTTGTGGTGACGGACGACCCATTCGATGGCGTCAGGGTAGTGCTGCGCAACCGACTGACGCTGTGCCTGCATCTGCATGCCGATGAAGAGATCACGCAACTGAACATCTGGCGGCAGCAGGCTCAGCTCGATGCGCTTGGTGCTGGCAAAGACGTCGTGCAGCAGGGCCTGGTCGTCTTGACCTGCGCGCAGGCACTGCCAGGGAGCTGGCAAGGCGCGCGGCAGCAGGGTCAGAAGACTAGGTGCTGGCGTCATCATCACGAACGGGGCGGGAAGATGCCCTGCAGGGCAATGATGAAGGTCAGCGACAGCACCGGTGGCAGGTTGTTGTGCGGCCAGCCTGCGCCGTTGGCCTGCATGGCCGATGCGGCCATCGCCGCGGGCTTGCCTGCGCTGTGATACAGGGCGCTGTTGTCGCCGCTGTGAGCCCATGTGGATGTGGGTGTGGGCTGTTTGCTGTCTGGCGAGGCGGCGCTCTGGACGGCATGGCTGTGTGCCGGCATCTCGGCCGATGTCAGCGTGTGATTGGGCTCACCCCCTACTTCGCCGAGACTGCGTGGCGTAAGGCCGGGGCCATTGCCTGCGCCCAATGGCATCCTGGCTTGCAGATTGGGCAAGGCAAAGTTGCTGCGGCCATCGCCACCATAGGTGGTACCCAGGATTGAGAACAGGGCCGTGTTTTGCGAGATAGGCAGCAACTGGCCATTGCACAAGGCCCAGCCGGTGGGGGCGAAGTTGCCAGCAAACAGCCGGATCTCGCCAACGAAGGGATCGCTCATCGGGTGTCCTTTCAGGCCTGTGAGGGGAAGATGCCGAACAAGGCGATGATGAAGCTCAAGCCCAGGAAGGGCGCCATGTTGTTGTGCGGCTGGCTGCCTCCGGTGTTCGTCAGGGCCTGAGGTGCCAGTGCACCGCCCCCGGGTGTGCTGCCATAAAAATTGGTCGTGGCTGCCGTACCCGTGAGGCTGCCGGTCACACCACTGGCCGAACTGGCCGCCGTGGTGGTGGCATTGAGCACGTGATTGTGGCTGGGCAGTTGCGAAGGTGTCAGCGTCACCTGTTCGCTGCCGGCCAACTCCCCGATCACATGCGGGCTCAGGCCGGGGCCCTGCCCTTGATGTACCGGCACGCGCCCGCGCAAGTCAGGCAGTGCGAACGTGCTCTGGCCATCGCCGCCATAGATCGTGCCAATCAGGTTGAACAGGGCTTCGTTTTGCGAGATGGGCAGGACGCTGCCATCGCAAAATGCCCAGCCGACAGGTGCGAAGTTGCCGGCAAACAGGCGGATCTCGCCGATATAGGGTTCTGCCATGAGGACTCCTGGCTCAGTTGCGCGAAGGGAAGATGCCTTGCAGGGCGATGATGAAATTGAGCGTCAGGTAAGGCTGCATATTGTTGTGAGGCTGGCTGCCGCCTGTCGGTGCAATGGCCTGCGGGCTCATGGCTTGAAGGGGTGATCCGCCGGGGGCGTAGATGTCCTTGCCACCACGGCCTTTGGCCGCAGGCAGGCTACCGACGGGTGAGCTGGTGTTGGCCACATCGGCACTGCCTTGCAGGCCATGTGAGTGCGCGGGGATTTCATTGACCGTCAGCGTGTGGTTTTCTTCGCCCGTGCGGATGCCCAGCGGCAGCGTGTTGTCGACATGGACCGGGCTGCGTCCGCGCAGATCGGGCAGGGCGAACGTGACGCGGCCATCGCCACCGTAAGTTGTGCCCAGGATCGAGAACAGGGCCTGGTTTTGGTTGATGGGCAGCAACTGTCCGTTGCACAAGGCCCAGCCCTTGGGGGCAAAGGCGAAGCTGGTGGTGCGGATTTCGCCCAGGTAAGGGGTGCTCATGGCGATGTCTCCAGATCAAGCGCGACGCAGCTGACGCGACATGCCCATCGCCACCAGGCCGATGATGGCCAGCGCTGCCGTGGCAGGCTCGGGCACGGGCGCCGTCTGCAGGTCGATGCGGAAGGTGGCGAAGTTGTTGGATTCACCCTGGCCGCGGTCGGCGAAGTGGATCTGGTCGAGCGCCAGCACCACGCTGTGCGGCGAGCTCAGTTGGATCCCATTGCCGGCCGTGAAGGCCGCCAGGTTGGAGATTCCCACGAAGCTGCCGGCACCGAAGTTGTCGGTGGCGGTAAAGGTCAAACCGGTGATGGTCGAGCCGGCTACGGTCAGGTCGTCGAACACATAGCGCGCATGCTGGCCACCGGCGCCCAGATAGCCTGTGGTGCCGTCGCTGGAGCCTTCGGCCACCTTGACCAGCAGGCTCGTGCCACTGAGTGTGATCGACTCCAGAGACAGCATGTAGCCGCCGATGTCGGTGCCATCGCCAGGCGCGATGGAGCCGGCAGGCCCGATGCTCTGCACTAAATCGATGGGACCGCTGTTGAGCGTGGCACCACCGTCCGAAGTGGCGCCGCCAGGGGCGATGAGGGAAACGGTGACCGGTCCGCTGAAGGACGCGGCCTGGGCCCAGCCCAGGCTGCTCAGTGTCAGCAGCAAGGCCAGACGACGCACACGACGAAACAAAGGCATGTGGCCTCCTTGGTTGAAATTCGTGGACAGCAACCATTCATCTGGCCACAGCTGGGCAAGGCCAGCCATCCCTAACTTCCAAGCTGCGTCGCACCGATGCCGCATGTTTGCGCCGAGGGCGCAGGACGTGACTTTGTTCCACTGCGAGTCGCGCCTGGTAATGCGATCATTCGGGCGGGCGCTCACCGGCCAGGAACGCGTGTGGTGCCCCCAGCAGAACACCTCGCCTTCGCACCCGCTTCCATGAGCGCAGTCCATCCCATGAGCGTCACGCACCGAGCCGTCCCCGAGGAATTCAGGGGCGTGTGGGTGCGCACCCTGCTGCAAACCGATGCCGACGCCGATGCCCCGCCCCCGGCCGACGACAACTCCTGGGTGCGCTGGATGCAGACCAGTTCCTGGCATGCCGACCTGCGCGTGCCCGACCTGGCCTTGCGCGCGCGCGCGGCACGGCCTCTCGGTGAGATGGACGCGGCCCAGCTGGCCGCGCTGGCAGGGCAGCAAGGCTTTGCCGGCATCACCCAGTTCGAGAGCCTGCCCGAAGGTCAGATCTGCACCTGGTTGCGGCGCACCGATTACCAGCCGCCGGGCCTGCAGCCCGACTCGGGTTGGATGATGTTCGATCAGCCCGATCGGCTCATCGAGATCGGCGTGCACGAGAGCTACCACGAGGTCTGGGAGCGCCTGCCCGATTCGGTCGGGCGCTTCGTGGTGCTGGCAGGGCTGTCGCAAGACCGGTGCGACACCGGGGCGCGCATCCTGCTGGCCGGCCGCTACATGATGCAGGTGCGGCCCCGTGCGCAACGCTGGCCGCGCGGCATGACGCCGGGCTACACGCTCTCGGATGTCTTGATGCACAGCCCGGCGCAGGCCGTGGACTGGCTCGATTGCGAGGTGTCCTTCGGCCATGTCGACGACGGGCAGTGGTTCATTGAACGCTCGACGCTGCCTGAGCGCGAGGGCCAGGTCTGGCCATGGTCGGTCCACAAGCTGGATGACACCATGGCCTTGGTGAACCAGTCTGGGCAATCATGCGCATGGCAGATCCTGGAGTGGACCTGCGAAGCCGATCAGTTGCCTGCTTGACGGCCTGCTTGAAACCGAAGAGCGACGGGCGCCCAGGGCACGCCATTGCGCGATACTCGGCGCCATGCCCACCCTGCGTCCCCTCGTCGTCCCACAGCCGTCAGTCCCTGATTCGATTCCCGCGGCGGGTGCCAAGCCTGCAGGCAACGGCCGCGTGGCCGATCCACAGAAGTTCCGTGTCGAGGTCGCGCCCAGCCGCATCGATGGGCAAGGTGCCTTCGCCGCCGAGCCCATCCCTGCACGCCGAAAGATCGGCGAGATCCGTGGCGAGTTCATCGACATGGCCACGGCCCGCGCCCGCGCCCGCGAGGCCGAGCAAAGCACGGGCCGCATCTTCATGGTCGCCATCTCGGACAAGCGGGCGGTCGATGCCACGCACTCCAGCGACCCGCTGCGTTTTGCCAACCACGCCTGCGAGCCCAATATGGTGCTCAAGGTGCAGCAAGGGCGCGTGGCGTTCTATGCCTTGCGCGACATCGAGGCCGGCGAGGAGCTGACAGCCCGTTATGGCGAAACCCATCATGCGGGCCGCCTGCAATGCCGTTGCGGTTCGCCGCGCTGCGTCGGCCGGTTGTAAAGGCAATGCTGAATAAGTCCTCGCTTTCAGCACCGGGCGGTGTAAACCCGAGCTTGTCGTGCCTGGTTCCCCCTTGTTCTCGCGGGGTGACGGACGAAAACGCGCAGCCTGAACGGCTCCGTCGGCGCAAACCCACCTTGATGCGATTAACGTTGTCCGATACTGTGGGTGCATACATCTAACCACCGCCATGGACGCGACAAGCAGCAGGGAACCCGGCGATCTCCAGTCGCAACTGTGGGTGGAGCGCATTCACATGTTGTGCGTGCACGTCCCGACCGTCATGGTCATGGCCGTGGGCTTTGCCATGGCGCTGGGCTGGCTACTGCATCATGCGGTCGACCCTGGCAAGGTGTGGCTGTGGTTCGGCCTGCGCTCGCTGGTGGTGTTGCCGCGCTTTCTGCATGCCCGGCGCTACATGCGTGCGAAGGACCCCGCCAACAAGGCCTGGTACTGGAGTTTCCTGGCGCTGGTAGTGGTTGACGGCGGGCTGTGGGGCGCCGCATGGTGGTGGCTGGTGCCGGTGGACCGCCTGGACCTTACCGCCATCACCTTGACGGCCATCCTGGGCGTGGCGGCGCTGTCGGCCTTCATCCTGCACGCCGATCTGCGCGCCACCGCCTGCCACATCCTGGCGATGTTGATGCCCTGCGCCGTCTACAGCCTCACGCGGCTCGATGCCTACGGCGTGTTCGGTGCGATCAGCCTGACCGCCTTCACAGGCCTGCTGCTGATGGAGTCGCACCGCGCCTATGCACGCCTGATCGAGTTGCTGACCCTGCGCTTCGAGCACGAACGCGCCTTGCACGATCGCGAACAGGCGCTGGCGCTGGCGCAGCATCACAGCGAGGCCAAGAGCCGCTTCCTGGCCTCGATGAGCCACGAGATGCGCACCCCGCTGCATGGCATCCTGGGCCTGAGCCGTCTGTTGCGTGACGACGAGCTGCGGCCCGTGGCCTTGCGCCGCCTGGATCTGCTGGAGCGCTCCGGCGAGCACCTGCTCACCGTGATCAACGATGTGCTGGATGTCTCCAAGATCGAGGCAGGGCATGTGCACATCGAGCACCGGAGCTTCGATCTGGGCCAGCTGATCGACGACGTCGCGGCGGTCTCCACCGTGACTGCCAACCGCAAGGGGCTGCAACTGTGGCTGCGCTCTGAGCTGCCGCCCCATCACGCCGTGGTGGGGGACGCGGTGCGCCTGCGCCAGGTGCTGCACAACCTGCTGGGCAACGCCATCAAGTTCACCGAGCGAGGCAGCGTCGCCTTGACCGTGCGCCGCTTGCAGGACGATCAGACCGTGTCCTTCGTGGTGCAGGACACCGGTATCGGCATACCTGAATCAGAGCAACAGCACATCTTCGATGCCTTCCACCAGGTTGACGACGGCCTGAGCCGGCGCCATGGCGGGACGGGGCTGGGCCTGACCATTTCGCGGCAACTGTGCCTGGCCATGGGCGGCGATCTGTGCTGTGTCAGCCAGCGCCAAGTGGGCTCGACCTTCGAGTGTCTGCTGCCTTTGCCGGCCGGCATGGCGCATGCCGAGCCCACGCAGCCCACGCGGCCCACGCAGGTGACATACGAGCCGGGTCAGGGCCACGTGCTGCTGGTGGAAGACAACGCGATCAACGCCATGGTGGCCGAAGCGGCGCTGCGCCAGATCGGCGTGACCGCTGTCCAGATCGTCGGCGATGGCAGCAAGGCGCTGGACTGGCTGGCTCGGCATCAGACCGATCTGATCCTGATGGACTGCCAACTGCCCGTGATGGATGGCTTCGAGGCGGCGCGTCGCATCCGAGAGCAGGAGAGCCAGCTGGGCAGGCCGCCGGTGCCCATCGTGGCGCTGACAGCCAATGTGTTCCCCACCGAGCGCCAGCGCTGCATCGATGCCGGCATGAGCGATTACCTGGGCAAGCCCTTCAGGCGTGAGGAGCTGCAAGCCATGCTGGCACGTCACATGGCGGCCAGACCGGACCAACGGGGCTTGGTATCGGCCTCGTTGGCGGCCTGAGCCGATCGGGTCAGCTCAATGGCGTCGAGCGCGCCGTGTGCTCAACACGATGCCGACCAGGCCCAGGCCCATGAATGCATACGTGGAGGGCTCCGGCAGGCTGCTGACATACCAGGGCGGTGGTGCGCCAAGATCAAGCGGGCTTTTGACCAAAGCCGATAAGGTACCGTAGTCCGTGACGCCAGCCAGTGCCGCCCTACCCAATGCCAGCAATCCCAGTGATTGCTTGAACGCGTTGAAGCCTTGGGTGGTGATGGCCAGGTTGGTCAGCGTCAGATTGGAAGCGCTGAGCGATGTGGAGCCACCGATACCGCTGAAAGTCCAAAGCGCCAGGTGGCTGATCGTACCTACGCCATTGGTGCCGATGATGGTGGCGTAGACCGTCTTGGTGCTCAGGTCTGCATCCAGGTCGGTCACGGTGAGCGATCCACCACTGGAGACTGCAGTGCGTTGGGGCACCGTCAGTGTCAGGCCACCTGTGGTGCCAAAGCGCAGCAATTGGTTCGTGCTGTTGTCCCAGGTCAGGCTGTTGATGGGCGCGGCAGACAGCATGTTGCTGTAATTCCCGTCCTGATCCTTGGTGACATAGGGGGCGTACGCCCATCCATATGGCGCGACGGTGGGGGTATAGATGCTCAGGGTGTCCAGCACGTCCTGGCTGAACGTCAAGGTGGCCGCACCTTGCAGGCCCAGGTCATAGGGTTGGGATGTGACCACGGCCGCCTGAGACACGGCGGTGAAGGCCATCAGCGTGCTGGCGGCCAAATGCCTAACGTTCCACTTCATGGTGCAATCCTCTCTGATGTCGTGTTGTCGATACGGCTGTGGCCCACTGCTGGGGGGCCGCGCTGACCTGCATTATCCAGATTGTTGTTTCAGGTTGGGGCACCCTAAACAGGTGGTGTGCCGGTGATTTGTGGCCTTCGCAAAAAACAATGCGCGCCGGCGGTGAACCAGGCGCGCATTTGAGGCGGGTGCCTTGAGACTGGCGGACCATGCAGATCCGCCAGGTGATGATCAGGCTGCGCGGCGGCGCTTGGCCAGGGCGACACTCACCAGACCCAGGCCCATCAGGCCATAGGTCGAGGGCTCAGGAACGGCCGTGGCCACGATGGTCGAGCTGATGGTGCCGTAGTCCGAAATGCCTTGCATGGCCGACTTGCCCAGGCTCAGCAGGCCCAGTGCCTGCGAGAACTTGGTGAAGCCGTCAGTAGTCAGGGTCAGCCCACCGATGGTGTTGTTGTAGGTGCCAGGGCCCGCGATGGTGGTGCCGCCGGTGATGGTGGCGAAGTTCCACAGTGCGAAGTTGGTGAGCGTGCCCACCCCATTGCCGCCGATGATGGTGGCATAGATGGTCTTGGCGCTCAGGTCGGCGCTCAGGTCGGTCACGGTCAGCGAACCACCGCTGGAGACGCTCTTGACCACGGGCGCGGTCAGGCTCATGCCGCCGGTGGTGGCCACCTTGAGCACTTGCAGGGTGCTGTCGTCGAAGGTGATGGCTGTGCCAGGGGCGGCGGCGCTGGCGCCGGTGTAGAAGCCATCAGTGTCCTTGGTGATGACCGAGGTGGCGGCGCCGTAGTTGGCCAGTGCGATTTTGCCGGTGTCCAGCGCGCCAAGCAGGTCGGCGCTGAAGCTCAGCGTGGCCGAGCCGGTGGCGGTCAGGCCGTTCCAGCTGCCGCCCACGTTGATGGTGACCGGTGTGGCGTGGGCCATGCCTGCTGCAACGAACATGCTGGCTGCGGCGATTTGTTTGAACGACAGTTTCATATGGCTTCCTCTTGCTCTTCCAAATGGGTTGATGCGCGCTGTCGGTGTGACTGAAAAAGGGGCGTCACGCTAGGGTGCGACCTCTTTTGTGAAGCGCGGTCCGGTCAGATTAGCAATGGCGGAGCTTGGCCTTATCAGGGATGACGCGGACTCCCAGGCAAATACGGGGTTCTTTTGGTGACGTTGACGTGACTTGTTACGCATATTGGCCTCTGATTTCGCGATTTGCACCCTAATGTGCGTTTCGGCCCCTTGTGCATTTCGGTTGTCTATGAACAGCGGCAACAAAAAAGCCTCCCGAAGGAGGCTTCCTGGAAGGGCATCGAAACCGATCAGCCCAGCGCAGTCAGTTCGGCATTGACCTTTTGCAGGATGTCTTCGGTGATCAGGCCGCCGGAGAACTTGGCGACCATCGACAGGGCAAAGCCCTTGCCCATGCCGATTTGCGGATGGGTGGAAATGCCAGGCATGTGCTTTTCCAGGATGGCCTTGGTGGTTTCGTTGTCCAGCAGGTCGCCGAGTTTGGATTCGATCGAGAAGCTCATGGATGTCTCTCTATGGTGATGGGTTTACAGATAAACGCACCCCGCACGTCTACAGGCGACCTGCCCTGGGCGCGGTCTCAAGCATAACCCGCTTCAAACGACTGTTCATCTGAGGCTGCGGGATTTTCCTGTCCCTGGAACACGTGTGTGGCAGCGCGCATGCCGTGGCTGACGCTTGCGTTAACACAAATCCCGTGCGATTGCGTCGCTGGACACGGCCAATTTTTATGCTAACGCCACTCACTTATCCCCAAAAAAGGGCGAACGAGGCAGGGGGCTGTCCGCGATGACGGAGGATGCCCCGCAAAGCAAGGATATGTGTTGCAAGTGTCTGATTCATATGCATTTTTTGCCGCTGCGCCCACATGGTGCAATTGAGTGGAAACCCCCACATGGGCCCAAAGACTGTGAGGCGCATTCGGTTTGCCCACAAAGTTATCCACAGTTTTGCGAACAAGCATTCAAACACAGTAAATCAAAGAGTTAGCGCGAATGCCTGAGGCCTGACTTTGATTGTTTTTCACAAGTTGGCATGGAGCGAGTGCGTTTCCTTGAGTGTCTGGCGTACTTGGACAAAAGCCATGGAAAAATCACGCGCAGCCGGGATGACAAAGCGTGAACAATGTCACAACTTCTGACGAAGCATGTAAGGGATTGAGCAACTGGGGAATACCCTTATATTTGCCCGTCGATACCACAGTTATCCCCATTTCCCAAGTCCCATGCGCACTTAGATGGGGCAAGTGATGCATACCGGTAATAAGGGAGTCATTGAAGGCTAAGTTATTGATTTATATAGGATGACGGTCAGTGCCTCATCTTGAGGCAATCTGATCCAAACGACCGTCTGACAAGCATTTAGCGCGCGTTTACAAAGCTTTCCCACAAAGTTATCCACAGGCCCCGTGGATAAGGGGAGGTCTTCGGTAAATCAAAGACTTGCAATTCCCTGTTCATACTCTTGTCAGAATTTAAGAGACAAAGACCCATGCCCGCTTCCTCTTCCCTGCCATGCCGCGTCGGTGTCGTGGTCGAGGCGCCTCAACACAGCGGGCTGCTGGGGGCGCTGGACTACCTCAGCGCGATGCCTTTGCCGCCTGGCACCCTGGTCAGGGTGCCGCTGGGCCGCCGGGTGGTCTCCGGCATCGTCTGGCGAGGTGATGGTGGCGTGTCGGCTGCGGGCGAAGCCGTGGCCGAGCAAGATCTCAAGGCCGTCATCGAGGTACTGGAGGGTTTGCCGCCTTTGCCGGACGCCTGGCGTCAGCTGACACAGTTTGCGAGTGCTTACTATCAACGTAGCATCGGCGAAATGGCGCTGATGGTACTGCCGCCCGAATTGCGTCAGCTCGATGCCATCCAGTGGGGACGCCGTTTGAAGCGCTTGAACAAGGGGCTGGAGAAGGCGTCGGGGCCTGCTGAGGCTGCGTCCGCAACTTTCGCAACTGAGAGTGAGAGGGGGGATCGGGCGCTGCCGGTTCTGACCCAGCAGCAGGCGGCCGCCCTGGACCAACTGGCTCAACCGCAGGACAAGCCTTTCCTGCTTTGGGGCAGCACCGGCAGTGGCAAGACCGAGGTCTATTTGCGGCAGGCGCGGCGCGCCCTGGACGAGGGCCGCCAGGTGCTGATGATGGTGCCCGAGATCAACCTGACGCCGCAACTGGAGGCTCGTGTGGCCGAGCGCTTTGCCGGGCGCACCATCGTGTCGCTGCACAGTGGCTTGACACCGGCGCAACGTTTGCGCAACTGGTTGATGGCGCACTATGGGCATGCCGATCTGATCCTGGGGACGCGGTTGTCGGTGTTCACGCCCTTGCCCCGCCTGGGCCTGATCGTGGTCGACGAGGAGCACGACCCCAGCTACAAGCAGCAGGACGGTGCGCGCTACTCGGCCCGTGATCTGGCCGTTTACCGCGCCCGGCTGGAAAAGGTGCCCGTGATCCTGGGTTCGGCCACGCCCAGCCTGGAGAGCTGGTACAACGCCCTGCCGGAGGCCGAAGGCGGCGCCGGCCGCTATGTGCGCCTGGCCATGCCGGCCCGTGTGGGCGATGGCGACATGCCACGTGTGCAGGTGCTGGACCTGTCGCGCACGCCCAAGTCACCGCGCGGCGAGGCCCCACCGCCTTTGGCGCGGGAGCTGCTGGACGCGATCGCGCAGCGCATCGAGCAGGGGGAACAAAGCCTGGTGCTGCTCAACCGGCGTGGCTATGCGCCGGTTCTGCATTGCAGCGATTGTGGCTGGAAAAGCGGCTGCCCGCATTGCAGCGCCTGGCGTGTCTTCCACAAGGTGGACCGCACCTTGCGCTGCCACCACTGCGGCTTCACCGAGCGGGTGCCGCGCGCCTGCCCCGACTGCGGCAACACCGACATCCAGCCCGTGGGCCGGGGCACCGAGCGCCTGGAAGAGCAGCTTGCGGAGGTTCTGCCGCAAGCCCGCCTGGGCCGCATCGATGCCGATGTGACCCGCCACAAGGGCGCGCTGGAGGAACGCCTGGCCGATGTGCATGCCGGCGAGGTAGATGTGCTGGTGGGCACGCAGATGGTGGCCAAGGGGCACGACTTCCGGCGCATCACCCTGGTGGCGGCGGTGAACCCCGATGCGGCCTTGTTCGCCAGCGACTTCCGCGCCGCCGAGCGCCAGTTCGCGCTCCTGCTGCAAGCTGCGGGGCGGGCAGGCCGTGATGCCGATGTGGCCGGGCACAGCGAGATGTGGGTGCAGACCTGGCACCCCATGCACCCGCTCTACCAGGCCTTGCGCCGTTACGACTACGCCGACTTTGCCGCGCAGCAGTTGAAGGAGCGCGAGATGGCCGGCCTGCCGCCTTACGCGAGCCTGGCCATGTTGCGTGCCGAAGGCAAGACCCAGCAGGCGGCGCAGGACTTCCTCAGCCTGGCCGTGGCTGGCGTACAAGACCTGGCCGGCGAGCTCGGCGGCATCACCTTGTACCCGCCCGTGCCGACGCCGGTGCAGCGCGTGGCCAACGTCGAGCGGGCGCAGCTGATGATCGAGTCGCCTTCACGGCCTGCCTTGCAGCGCTTCCTGGGCCAATGCCAGCAGGTCTGGCTGGACCTGGCACAAAAAAACCGCCGCAGCGGTTTGATCCGCTGGGCGGTGGATGTGGATCCGCTGTCGATCTGAGTCGACGCTTGGATGGGCGTTAGCCGAGCATGGCTTCCAGACCCTCGGCCAGCTCGCTCATGGGCGGCATGTCCTTGAGCAGCAGGTCGGGCGAGATGCCCAGCTTCTTGCAGACGTCGGCCGGCACGGTGCCGGCCAGCTCTTGCGGGCTCAGCTGGTTGTGCTCGGCGCGGGCACGCCAGACGGCCAGGTGGAGCACGCCGGCCGCGGGATCGAAGTTGCCGACCAGGGGCTCGGGGAACTTGCTGATGGCATCGCCGAAGGTGAGGGGGAAGCGCCATTGACGCGCCAGCTCTGCACCGACATTGGCGAAGCTGTAGCCAAACGAAGAGATCTCCATGTCGATGCGGCGGGGGTCCATGGGCGAGGCCAGCTTGTCCAGGTGCAGCATCTGGTCGGGCATGCCGGCGTGCATCACCAGCTGGCCGATGCCGTGCATCAGGCCCACGGTGAAAGCCTGGTCGCTGTTGACCGAGACCTTCTTGGCCAGCCAGCCGGCCACCGCAGCGGTGTGCAGGCTGTAGCGCCAGAACTGCGAGAGGTCCAGCCCGGGCATGGACTTGTAGCCGCCGGTCAGGCCGGAGCTGATCACCAGGGTGCGCACGGTCACGAAGCCCAGCATGGACAGGGCGTCGTTGACGGTGCCCACGCTGCGTGAGACATGGTAGTAGGCGGAGTTGGCCAGGCGCAGCAGGCGCGCGGACAGGACCGGGTCGGCGGCCAGCTTCTTGGCGATCTCGTCGATCGACACGTCGTCGCTGTTGAAGCTGTCGATCAGCTCATGGACGATCTTGGGTACGGCCGGCAGGGCCTGGGGTTGTTTGAATAGCGCTTCGAGCTGCATAGACCAGCCTCCATCTCGATTGAAACCGGAACGTTCTGCGCCACATTCACCGTGAGGTCGTCGCGGGTCTGTGGCAGATTGTCATTCATCGGCCTTTTAAGGTACGACTTGAGCTTCGCCGATCGAGACATTTTTCGAGCGACGGAAATAAAGCACGGCTTGCCCTCAGTTGTGTGTTTCAAGAAAGTGGTTTTGGTGTGAAGGATGTCACGATGCGGTGTTCACCATTCAAAAAGGCCCTGCTGATGTCGGGCTTGATGCTGGGCCTGCCCATGGCCTGGGCGGCCGATCACGGCTTGCCACAGCGCAACCTGCTCATCGAGTGGCGCATGAGCGGGCAAGGCCAGAGCCAGATGCGCAACCAGGGTGTGCGCACCGGCCAGATCATCGTGGACAGCCGTGGTGGCGTGATCGGGCGCACCAGCATCGGCACGGAAACCGTGCAGACCGAGAGCCAGACCGACACCGTGCAGCAGGTGCAGGTGCTCAATGGCGGTCGGGCGCATCTTTATGTGGGCCGCAGCCAGCCCTATACCGTGTGGCAGTGGGCCTGGACGGGGCAGGCCAGCGGCAGCGGGACTTTGGGGGCGATCGGGGCACAGACAGGTGGCGCTGGGGGCAGCAGCGCCTCGGCCAACAGCTACCCAGGCAGTGTGGTGCCCCAGACCGTGTGGATCGACATCGGGCAAGGTCTGAGCGTGCGGCCGCGCTGGGCGGGTGGGCCATCCGTGATCGTGGAGCTAGAGGCCCAAGCCCGTCAGCCTGCGCAACTGGGTGGCGTCTACACAGGTCAGATCGAGCCCGACGGGCAGACGCGCCACATCGAGGTGGGCTCGACCTTGTCGGTGCCCATGGGCCAGTGGGCGGTGGTGGCACGCAGCGGCGGCCAGGTGCGCAAGCAGCAATCGGGTAGTCTCTCGACCCGTGACCTGGATGACAACCAGTCGGAGCAACTGGAGATCCGCATCAGCGTACCGTGAACGACACCGACATCAGCCGCAGACAAAGGACGATGACCTTGGAACAAGACAACAACCCCCATGCCGCACGTTTTTCGAGGCTGACCAAGCTGCTGCTGGACAACGTCAAGCGTGCGGGCTTCACGCCCATTCACCAGCTGCCGGTGGCGCAGGCGCGCGTGGCCTACATGGCGGGCGTGGGGGCATCGGAATTGCCGCATGTGCCGCTGGTGCGCGTCGAGAACTTCCACATCCCAGGCCCGGCCGGCGCCGTGCGTGCCCGCTTGTGGGCCGACAGCCATGACCCCGAACAACCGGTGTTGCTCTACCTGCACGGCGGCGGTTTCGTGATCGGCAGCATCGAGACCTGTGAGTCCATGTGCCGCCAGTTGGCCAAGCAAAGCGGTGTGGCCGTGGTGGCCATCGACTATCGCCTGGCGCCCGAGCACAAATACCCCGCCGGCCTGGAAGACTGCTGGGCCGCGTTCCAGTGGCTGGTCGAGCATGGTCACAGCAAGGGCCTGGATGGCGGGCGCATCGCCGTGGGCGGTGACAGCGCGGGCGGCACCTTGTCAGCCAGCGTGGCGCTGATGGCGCGCGATGCAGGCGTCCCACTGGCCTTGCAGGCGCTCGTCTACCCGTCTGTGCAGACGCGTCTGACCACCGAGTCGTTCAAGGCCTACTCGCGTGACACGCTCCTGAGTGCCGAGCTGATGGCCTGGTTCGATCAACAGACCATCGGGCCGGCGCTGAAGGAGGCCTGGCACCGCGAGCCCTTGTATGCACCGGATCACCGTGGCGTGGCGCCGGCCTGGATCGGCCTGGCCGAGTGCGATGCGCTGGCCGATGACGGCCACCTGTATGCCGCCAAGTTGCGCGAGGCGGGCGTCAACGTGGCGCTGCGCGAATGGCCGGGCGTCATCCACGACTTCATCAACATGGGCCGCTTTCTGCCTGAGGCGCTGCAACTGCAAAGCGAGATGGCGGCGGTGGTCAGGCAGGCCCTGCGCGATTGAGCCGGTACGATCCTTGCTGCTTGCCTGGCTCCTATGGATGGACAACATGGAGCTGAGCATGAACCGTGAAGACGTGACCGACCTGATCGTGCAGGCCAAGGTCAAGAAGGGCCTGAAGTGGGCCGACGTGGCCACAAAGGTGGGCCTGAGCAAGGAGTGGGTGACGGCGGCCTGCCTGGGCCAGATGACGCTGACGGCCGAGCAGGCGGCCATCATCGGCGACGCTTTCGATCTGCCCGATGAGGCCAGGCTGTGGCTGCAGGAGGTGCCCTACAAGGGCTCGCTGCCCACCTCGGTGCCGACCGACCCGCTGATCTACCGCTTCCACGAACTGGTCAGCGTCTATGGCACGACCTTCAAGGCCTTGATCCACGAAGAGTTCGGCGACGGCATCATGAGTGCCATCGACTTCAAGATGGACTTGCAGCGCGAGCCCGATCCCAAGGGGGACCGGGTCAGCATCACGATGTCAGGCAAGTTCCTGCCCTACAAGACTTACTGATCTTGATTCGTGTAACGGTAGGGGGTGAGTGTCTGTCAGATCGGGTCAGTGGCGGGTTCGGGGGCAGGCTTGGGGGTCTCGGCCCAGCGTTCCTTGATCTCCAGGATGCGGGGCAGCACACTCATGAACAGCTCGACCAGCTTGGGGTCGAAGTGCTTGCCCGCGTCCTTGTGCAGGACGTCGAGCGCGGCCTCCACCGTCCAGGCCTTCTTGTAGGGGCGCTCGGTGGTGAGGGCATCGAACACATCGGCCACGGTCACGATGCGCGCCTCGATGGGGATGCCCTCCGCCTTGAGGCCAGCGGGGTAGCCCGAGCCATCCCACTTCTCGTGATGGCACATGGCGATCTGGCGGGCCATCTTCAGCAGCGAGGAGCTGTGCTCGCCGATGATCTCCGCGCCGATCACCGGGTGGCGCTTCATCACCACCCATTCCTCGGGCGTGAGCGGGCCGGGCTTGAGCAGGATCTGGTCGGGGATGCCGATCTTGCCGATGTCGTGCATGGGCGCGGCCGTGAGCAGCTCCTCGGCCGAGGCGGCACTCCAGCCTGCGGCCAGCGCCAGCGTCTTGGAGTAGTGGCTCATGCGGATCACGTGCAGGCCGGTCTCGTTGTCCTTGTACTCGGCGGCCAGGCCCAGGCGTTGGATGATCTGCAGGCGGCTTTCGCGCAACTCGTCGATGCGCACCAGCGAGAGGTGGTTGCGCACGCGGGCCTTGACGATGGCCGGGCTCACCGGCTTGGCGATGTAGTCCACGGCGCCCACCTCGAAACCTCGTGCTTCATCGTCGACGTCGGTGAGTGCCGTCACGAAGATCACGGGGATGTGGCTGGTGGTTGGGTTCTGCTTGAGTGCCTTGCAGGTGTCGTGGCCCGTCATGCCCGGCATCATCACGTCCATCAGGATGAGCTGGGGTTGCTCGTTGTTGGCCAGCTCGATGGCCTTGTGGCCGTCTCGCGCGAAAAACAGGCGGTAATCACCCTGCAGGATTTCGCGCAGCACCTGCAGATTGGTTGGCTCGTCGTCCACGATCAAAACGGCTGGGCGGGCTTCGAGGTCAGAGTGGGGCATGAGGGGTCTCCAGGTGCAACAGGCTGTCCTTGATGCGCGCCAGGATCTCGGTTGCGGCATCGAAATCGAAGACATCCACGGCGTCCACGAGGGCGCTCAGTTCACTGGCTTCGATGTGGGGAAGGCATGCTTGGCGGACATTCTCCAGCAGGGCATCCAGCCGTTCGCCGCGACGGAAAGCGGCTTTGAGTTGGTCGAGCTGGCGGTACAGCGTGGGCAGGTCCATGGTGGTGGTCGGCGCAGCGACAGGCTCATCCTGCCAGTGGGTGCCGTGTGACCATCTATCGATTTCCCTGATCGTCGTCTCCAGCGCGGCCAGCAGGGCCTGCCAGGGTGCCGAAAGATCCGCTGGATCGGCTTGATCGGCATGACGTACAAGCACCTCCAGGTGCTGCTCGACGTGGCTGAGGCCCAGCTTGGCTGCCACGTCCCCGAGTTGGAGAGCTTGTGCCCTGAGTTCCTCGTTTGTCGGCACGGCTCGAGATGGCAGGCTGGACAGCCAATGCGCTTGTTCGCGGGCCATGCTTTGCAGGGCATGCCAATAAGATGGCCAGGTCTGCCACTGCACCAGGCCCCGCTGCACGTCCACGATGCTGTTGTCCAGCTGGACGTCCGACCGGATGTCTGCCAAGACGGATGCGCTGCCTGATGGTGGTTGTTGCATGCGTCCTGTTGTGCGCCATCGCTCGGCCAGTTGTGCGCGTCCTGTCAGGCGCCACATCTCGGTGAGCAACTCGTCCATGTCGATGGGTTTGGTGATAAAGCCGTCCATGCCAGCGTCGACGGTGGCCTGGCGGTCCTGTCGAAGCGTGCTGGTTGACAGTGCGAGCACGGGCACACGACGCAGTCGGCGTTCATCCTCTCGCAGACGCAGTGCCCGACAAGCACTCAGACCATCCATCACCGGCATCTGTACGTCCATCAAGATGATGTCGAAGGGTGCCGTGGCTGCCTCGATCTGGGCCAGCGCCTGCTCGCCGTTGCTTGCCGTGGCGATGGTGTGGCCTTGTCTGCTCAGCATGAGCTTGAGCAGGGCAAGGTTCTGCTCGACATCGTCTACGACCAGTACCCGCATGGGTGCCAGGCGAATCTGGCGGCGCCGTTCTTGGGCGGGTGTTGCGTCGCTGGTGTCGCTCCGGTACAGCGGAATGAGCACATGGAAGGCACTGCCTTGTGCCGGTACGCTGTTTGCCCAGATGCGGCCTCCCATCAACTCGGTCAGTTGCTTGCTGATCGTGGTGCCCAGGCCGGTGCCGCCAAAGCGCCGGCTCATGGAAGTATCTGCCTGTGTGAAGGCATCGAAGATGTGATCCAGACGATCGGGCGCGATGCCGATGCCCGTGTCCTGCACCGTGAAGTGCACGCCTTCGGACTCGCGCTGCACGGACAGCGTCACACCGCCCACCTCGGTGAATTTGATGGCATTGCCAATCAGTTTGATCAGAACCTGACGCAGGCGGTGCGGATCACCTTTCACGATGTCGCTCACGCTGTCGTCGATCTCGCAGTGCAGGACCAGTTGCTTGCGGTAGGCGTGGATGGATTGTTCGGCACAGATCTGTCGCAGGAGTTCAGGCAAGGAAAAATCGATGCATTCCAGGTCCATGGCGCCGTCTTCCAGCTTGGACGTGTCCAGTACATCGTTGAGCAGCTGCAAGAGCTTGCGGGCCGATTTGTGGACCGTCTCCAGCCGTCTGCGTTGCTCGGGGCGTGGCTCGCTGGAAAGCAGCACATCCGTGAAGCCGATGATGGCGTTCATGGGGGTCCGTATCTCGTGGCCCATATTGGCCAGGAAGGTGCTGCGCGCCGCCGACGCTGCCTCGGCCCTTTCTTTGGCCTGCAGCAAGTCTTCTTCCATTTGGCGGCGCTCGGTGATGTCCAGCAGCACGCCATCGATCCAGTCGGACTGGCCGCTGCCGCCGCGTACCACCGTGCCATTGCCCCACATCCAGTGCATGCGGCCATCACGGTGACGCAGCTGGAACTCCAGCACGAAATGGCCATCCTTGGTAAACGAGTCCCGGATGATGGCGACCATGCGGTTGACATCTGCCTTGGGGATCAGGTCCGAGAAGCGCACGCTGGCCAGAGGGCCTAGAAAGTCGCCCGCCGGAAAGCCTGTGAGCTGCTCCACGGCCTCACTGATGAAAACCATGGGCCAGCCTTGTTCAATGCGACAGCGGTAAGAAATGCCCGGGATGTTGGCGATGAGTGTGCGAAATTGCGCTTCGCTGTCTTGCAATTTGCGAGCCATGCGCACCCGCTCCGTGATGTCGGAGATGAAGGCCGCACAGAGCTGCTCTCCGGCAATGGGCATGCGCGCGATGACCAGGCGGATGGAGATGGCGTGGCCATCGTGGTGCCAGCCATCGGTGTCGCGCTCCAGTCCTTCATAGCTGAGTGCTTCCTGCAGGTATCCGGCAAAGTTCTGTTGTGCGCGCTCGCGCAAGGTGGGGGGCATGAGCATGACCACGCTTTGCCCAATGACCTCTTGCGACGACCAGCCATAGATGCGCTGCGCCCCGGGATTGAAATCCTCAATGATGCCCCTGTGGTCGAACACGATGATGCCGTCCAGGGCGGAGTTGGATATCGCGTTCAGGCGGGCACTCTTTCTTTCCAGTTGCTCGATCAGTTGGCGGTATCTTGATAGGCCCGTCGCGCCCACGACGAGCACGGTTGACGCGACGGAAACCAAGGTGATGGACAAGGCAATGGCACTTGGATCCTGCGCATTGAGCACACCTGGGATCGAGGGCTTGCCGATGAAGCGGGCTGCTGCCATGCCGGTGAAGTGCATGCCGGCGATGGCCAGTCCCATCACGCTGCCACTGATGATGGAGTGCACCAGGTTGGGCCACTTGGCCAGGACCGAGCTTTTCAGACCAAAGCGTACCCACAGCGCCAGGATGGCCAGGCCAATGGCGACGACGATGGACAGTGCGAAAGTCAGCGGGTCATAGCGCAGGGCCGCAGGCATCTCCATGGCGGCCATGCCCACATAGTGCATGGCACCGATGCCGACCCCGACCAGCGTGCCACCCAGCCCCAGTTCCCGGCGCGACACCTGGGCGCGGCTCAAGAGCTCGAGCGCCACCCAGGACGCCGCGATGCTGGGCAGGATGGACAGCAGCGTGATCTGCGGGTTGTAGTGAACCGTCGTGCACAGCTGAAAGGACAGCATGCCGACGAAGTGCATGGCCCACACGCCACCGCCCAGGGCCATCGCGCCGGCGAGCAGCGTCAGGTAGCGCATGCTGCGGGTGGGCATGTGGCCGGCCTGGTAAGCCGCCTGCATGCCCATGGTGGACGAGAACACCGCCACGCCCACGGCCAGTGCAACCAGCCAGGGGTCGTAGCTGCCGTAAAGCAGCATGCCTGGATCGACGTGCCAGGCAAAGAACTGGGAAAGCACGGGCATGAGGTGTCCTGCTCACAGAATTGGACACCTCACTTTGTCTCATTTCCTGCGAGGCCGATTGGGTCAAGAACTCGTCGTTCCATCCTCAAATCGTTCAATTTGTCCTATTTGGCAATATTTATGGCTGGGCACTGCGCGGCCACAGCACCCACAGTGCCAGTTGTTGCTTGGTGCGGCCGGCCTGGGCCAGGGCCTCGTCGCCCCAGCCCCAGAAGAAATCGGCGCGCACAGCGCCCGTGATGGCGCCGCCGGTGTCCTGGGCCATCACCAGGCGCTGCATGGGCTGGCTGGGCGGCGGCATGGCAGCCCAGGCTTGCGGCAAGGTGGTGTCCAGCCACACGGGGGTGCCCAGCGGGATGCTGTCGCGGTCCACGGCCACAGAGCGGCCCGGGGTCAGCGGCACGCCCTGCGCGCCCAGCGGGCCTGTCTGCGGGTCGGCCAGCGGGTCTTCCTTGAAGAACACCACGCGGGGGTTGGCTCGCATCATCTCGGGGATGCGGGCGGGGTTCTGCGTGGCCCAGTTGCGGATGGCCTGCCACGAGGCCTGTTCGATCGTGAAGGCGCCCTGGTCCACCAGCCAGCGCGCCACCGATTGATAGGGCTGGTCGTTGTGGCCGGCAAAGGCCAGGCGCACCACGCGGGGCTGGCCTTGCGCGTCGGGCTCGTCGAGGATGCGCACGCGGCCGGAACCCTGCACCTGGATCAGCAGCACGTCCAGCGGGTCGGCCAGGTAGACCAGCTCACGGCCGGCGACGGCGGCCTTGCCATCGGGCGAGGTCTCCAGTTCGCTGCGGCTGAAATAAGGCTTGCGCTGGCCCAGATCGGCCGGGGCCTTGTGCAGGGGATATTGAAAGCGCGCATCGGGCTGGCGTCGGGCTTCCAGCAGGGGCTCGAAGTAACCCGTCATCAAGCCAGTGTTGCTGCCGTCCAGCGTGGTCACGCGCCAGGGCTGCAACTGGCTTTGCACCCATTGGCGCACGAAGCCGTCGTCCACTTCCTGGCCCCAGTTGGCGCCCAGCTTCTTGACGTCGGCGCACACGGCAGTCCAGCCCGACACGGGTTTGATGCAACTCTTCCACAAGGCCGGCCACCATTCGCTGACGCGGTCATCGCCCCAGCCGGGCAGCTCGCTCCATTGCGCGGGCATCCAGTGGGCCTTGGGGCGCAGCAGGCCGCCCGTGCCGTCGGGCTGGGGCAGGATGCTGCCGGGTGCGGGCGGGTGTGCGGCGCTGACGATGGGGGCGCCACTGCCTTGCGTGTGGACCCAGGGCAGCATGCCGCAGCCACTGAGGCTGCCTACAATCAAGCCGGTGATCAGGAGGCGGGTCGGGCCTGTCAAACTAGGAAACGGACAAAAACTCATGTGGCTGATTGTGCTGGAAGCGGTGGGCGCCTTGGCCGTCCTGGTGTTTGCCTTTTGGTGGACGATGTTTTCCGGGCGCCGCGGTGGAGAGCTGCCGACGGCGGATCAGGAGGGCGACCGTGGTGGCAGCAAGAAGCTCAAGGGATGAAGGCGCACACGCCGCCAGATGGCCGCGCGCAAACGGGCGCGGTCTTTCACGCGCACATTGCGTGAGCGCAGCGCCACCCGCAGGGCCAGCCCGAAGCTCACGCCCACGTTGAGCAGGCCCGTCACAGGCAGGGCGGCGGCGCACCACCAGAATGCCGGCTCACGCAGGGTGTCGGGCCCCAGGGAGCCCAGCGCCGCCATCAACTGGCCGGTGGACAAGGTCACGTGGCGCACATCCAATGGCAGCGCCATGAAGCCCGCAAACACCGGCACCACGCCCAGCAGCATCCCCAGCGACACATTCGCCGCCAGGCCCGATATATTGGCGCGCCACCAGGCGGACCAGCGCGCGGCGCGTTCCACCCCCAGCCAGGCGCGGATGTAGGGGTTCCAGCGCAGAGCGCTGTCGAGCTTGTGCAGCACGAACCAGTTCTCGACCCAGCCGGCGATCAGGCTGGAGATGAACAGCAGGACACCCGTGAACGCCGCGTACCAGACAGTGGGCCCCAGCAGGGTCAAGGTCTCCAGCACATGGTGGGCCGAGTGCGTGCCGATCAGGGGCTTGCCCAGTGCCAGCCAGGCCAGGCCCTGGGCCAGCAGCACCAGCGGTGCCACCACCAGCAGGTTGCCGATGATGCCCGCCATCTGTGAGCGAAACAGGTGGGCTACTTCGTCGACGAAGGACTCGATGGCCGCATCGTCACGCGTGTTGGCCAGCTTGGCGGCCATGGCCGGTGCCGTCATCGCGGGCTGCTTGGTGGCCACCGTGAAGTGCAGCCACTGCACGATCACGAAGCTCACCGCGTAGTTCAAGCCTGCGCCCATGCCGGCCCAGAAGGGCGACAGGCCGATGGACAGCACCACGAACTTCATGAAGGTGGTGCCCGCCAGCACGGCACCGCCGCCACCGGCGCGCTTGAGCATGTCGACGTACTCGGCCTTGCTGCGGGTGATGTAGTGCTCGCCGGTCTCGGCACTGCGTTCGGCCACCTTGCGTGCCAGTTGCGCATAGTGCTGCGTGAACAGGGCGCGCACGCTGCGGCGACGCTGGCCTGTCTGGACGAGATCGACGAGCAAAGCCCTCATAACCGATACAGGCTGATCGGACATGACCACGTCCAGCAACTGTGTGATGCGGTCGCAGCGGTCGCACAACTGGTCGATCTGGAAAACGAGGTCCACCGAGATGCCCTGCACCTCCAGATGCCCATGCAGGCCGCGAGCGGCTTCGGCGCAGTGGTCCAGCAGCACACGCAGGTAGTGGGCCTCGTGCAGCATGGCCGAGGGCCAGGGCGCGCCAGGTTCGCCATCACGGGCGTGCGCCAGGGCCAGTTCATGCAGGCGTTCGATCACGCGGGCCAGTTGCCGAAAGGCCTGGCGGGCACTGCCGTCCATCGAGCCTTGTTCGGTGATCAGTTCATGCGTGTCGAAGTCCATGTCCACGCGCGTGCCCACCCGTGAGCGGAAGGCCGGTGAGAAGCCTGCGGCCCGCACCTGTGTGGCCAGGTAGAACATGGCGTCGTAGAACGGTTCGCGCCAGCCCAGTGCCGAGTGGTCGTCGGGGCCCTTGCTGGGCACTTGCAAGGCCAGCGCCTGTGTCCACAGTTCAGCCAGGCCTTCCAGGGTGGCCTCGTCCAGGGCCTGCAACCAGCTCGCGTCGTCGGCGTCGTCAAAGAGCAGGTTGAACAAGACGGCGAGATCAGCCGTGTCAGGGCTCAATGGCAGCGTGCGTCGGCGCAGTCGCTCGCCCATCTCATTGAGGAAGGAGGTGCGGGGCGAGAAGCCGTAGTCGGCCAGCAAGGCGGCCACGTCCATGTCGCGCCAGAAGGCCGCCAGCAGGGCCACGAACTTGTCGTGCAGGGCATCGTCTTGTTGCAAGAGGCGCACCACGTTCTGGGTGCCGCTCACGGGCTCGCCACGCCGGATCCAGTCCAGCAGGCGGATCAGCCAGATGTGGCGCTCCACCAGCGGGGCGGATGCATCGGCCTGATTCAGCAACCCGCCCAGATCGAAACCGTTGCCGGGGCGCGGCCACCAGGTCTGGCGCTTGAGCGGATGGAGTCGTCGAGGCAGCAGAGACATCAATGCAGGGACTGCGATCGGGCCAGGGTGAAGGCAGGGATGGGGGCCTCGAACCAGTGCGCGTCTTCGGTCATGCAGAAGTAGGTGCCCTGCATGAGGCCATGCGGGGTGTCCAGCCGGGTCCAGCTGGTGTACTCGAAGCGTTCACCGGGCTTGAGCAGGGGCTGGTTGCCCACCACGCCCAGACCGCGCACCTCTTCGGTCTTCCCCATGGCATCGGTGATGACCCAGTGCCGGCCGATCAACTGGGCAGGCACGGTCCCCGAGTTGACGATGGTGACCGTGTAGGCGAACACATATTCATGGCGCGCCGGGTTGCTCTGGTCTTCCAGGTACTGCGGCGCCACGGCGCACGTGAATTGGGCTTGGCTCATGCGAACCATTCTAGGCAATGGACGCCAGCTGGCTTTTTACATACCCCAGCAATTCATGGGGATGTCGTTCATTTGCGGCGCATTGGAGATAGTCCGTCGCATGCCAGGGCCTTTGCGCACCCGGCACTTTCGTGATTGGCGCGATCCCCGCAGAATGGTTTGGTGTCCCACAGCTTGAGGAGCCATGCCATGGCCATTGCGCACGCGATATCAGGTCAACCCATTGCCTTGCTGCCGCTGTCGGGCGAACCCGGCGCGGCGCAGACGGTGGCGCTCTTCAAGACGAACCATCTGGAGGTGATGCGGCTGGTGCTGCCCAAGGGCAAGGCCTTTCCGCCGCACCAGGTCAGCGGCGACATCACCGTGCAGTGCCTCAAGGGCCTGGTCGATGTGCCCATGGAGGACCAGTCGGGCAGGGAGGTTCGTCACCAGGCCTTGTCTGCAGGGGAGTTGCTCTATCTTGCGGGCGGTGTGCGGCATGGCCTGGTCGGGCTGGAGGATGCGGTCGTGCTGGTCACCATCGTGTTGCATGCCTGATCAGAGCCATCCACAGGCTATGCCCGCTGCCAATGCATGACCGTGCCCTACGATGTCAAGCATGCAAGCCTACCTGTCTGCCAGCACCTACATCGACTTGGATCACCCGGCCGTGGCCAGGCAGGCCGCCACCTTGGGTGAAAGCGCAGCCTCGCCGCTGGAGGTGGTCCAGCGCTGCTTCGAGTTCGTGCGCGACGAGATCAAGCACAGCGCTGACCACATGCTCAACCCGGTGACCTGCAAGGCCTCCGATGTGCTGCAGCACCGTACCGGCTACTGCTATGCCAAGAGCCATCTGCTGGCCGCGCTGCTGCGCGCCAATGGCATCCCCACGGGCCTGTGCTACCAGCGCCTTTCGGTTGGCGATGAGGGCGCACCGTACTGCCTGCACGGGCTCAATGCCGTCTACCTGAACGCGTTCGGCTGGTACCGTGTCGATGCGCGTGGCAACAAGCCCGGTGTCAACGCCCAGTTCACGCCGCCGCGCGAGGCCCTGGCGTTCACCTTGAAAGACCCGATGGAGCGTGACCTGCCTGAAATCTGGGCCGAGCCCTTGCCACTCGTGGTGCAGGTGCTGAATGCCTGCAGGGATGTGGGCGAGGTTTTGTGTCACCTGCCCGACGTGCCTTTGCTGCCTGCCTGAAGCGCGGGGGTCTTTATGATGGGCCACTCAGGCAGGGTTGGCGTCAGCCCGGAAAGCGCGTGATGGTGATCGTGGTCGTGGGGTCAGGCAAGCTGGCCCAGGAGTTGATGGTTTTTTTCCTGAGCCAGCCTGGCTGTCAGGCCTTGACATGGCAGACCTTGGGTGGACGAGCTCTGGCCGATGCAGTGGTGGTGCATGCCGGCTCGGGCCGCGAGCTCGATGAGGTCGTTGCCTATTGCAGCCGGACGCACACCACGCTGGTGGAGTTGTCTACCGGTTCAGCCGTGGAAGGCCGTGCGTTGAACTTCCCGGTTGTGCTGTGCGCCAACACCAACATCCTCATGCTCAAGGTCATGGCCATGCTGGCTGGCCACGGTCACTTGTTTCAGGGCTACGAACGGCGTCTCACCGAGTCGCATCAGGCGGGCAAGACCTCCACACCGGGCACCGCCGTTGAGCTGGCCGAGTCCATTGGGCTGCACGAGCGCGACATCGTTTCGGTGCGCGACCCCGCCGTGCAACAGGACGATATGAAGATCCCCGCAGAACATCTGGGCCGGCATGCCTTCCACCGCATCGTGATCGAAGACGGCCTCAGCGGCGTGACGCTCGAAACGCGCGTGTTGGGCCCTGCACCCTATGCGCAAGGCGTGGCGCAGATTGTGGCCGCGATCCAGGCGCATCCGCTGGAAGACCGCCTCTACAAGGTCACCGAGCTGGTAGACAAAGGCTGGCTGTGACGGCGCTTCTCCCCTGTGTTGCGGGGAGGGGGCCGGGTATTGACATCTGGATACCAATCGGTGCTGGCCTGGGTGCTTCAATAAGGCACATCAAACACACGGGAGGCGGACATGATGAAGTCGCTGGCAAGCATGATGCTGTTGGGGGTGCTGAGCACATCGGCCCTGGCCGACCCACGCTTTGACGTCATTGATGCCGGTAGCGTGACCGCAGGCATGCTGGTCGACCACAGCACGAACCTGGTCTGGCGAAGCCCGTCGGCGACCTATGGCCTGCCTCTGCCATCGACGCCGCAGATCGGCGATTGGCGCGTGGCGACCGGGCAAGAGGTGGCCGCCCTGCTGCCCATCACGTTCGGGCAAGATCAGATCGTGGCGCGTGACAGCGATCTGTTCCAGGCGCTGAGCTTTTTTGCAGGGCACAGCACCATCGTGTGCGGCCTGCAATACGGCGGCTGTCTGGGCGGTCTGTTTGTCGACCAGCCCAATATGGGCGACCACGCCACCTACGATGCCTTGATGGGGCAGTTTGTCGCCACGCCTTATCAGGCTGACGCGCCCAACGTCAGCTACAACGCCACGGTCACGCTGGGAAGTTACGCGCAGGCCACCTGCCTGCCGGACATGAGCCTGTGCAAGATGGGGCTGTTCATGGTGCGCGAGGTGCCAGAACCAGGCACGGTCGGCCTCATGACCTTGGGCCTGGCTGCCCTGGTGTTGATGTGGCGGGTTCGCCAGCGCTGAGCACCCATCCTGCGCTTCAATCCACGATCTGCACGCCCGAACCGAAGGCCACGCGGCCCTTGATGGCCTGGGCTGCTTCAGTGGGCTCGGGGTAGTACCAGACCGCGTCGGGCTTCATGTCGCCATTGGCCAGCAGGCTCATGTAGTGGGCCTGGCCTTTCCACAGGCAGCTGGTGCGGTGGTTGCTGAAGGTGGTGTACTCGCGCTTGAGCGAGGCTTCGGGGAAGTAGTGGTTGCCTTCCACGGTGACGATGTCGTCGCTGTCGGCCACGGTCACGCCGTTCCAGATGGCTTTCATGGGGGCTCCTTGTGTGTTGCGTGCGCTGTGCGCGCAGAGGTGCAGCATGATGTCATGATGCGCTCAGACTGCAACCCACACAGGATGACACCATGACCGCATCGAAGCGATTGTCCACGCTGCTCAAGGCCGCCCTTGTGTTCAGCGCGGGTTTTGCCACGGCTCTCGTGGCCCAGACGTATACGGATTCGCCACAACGGATCGAGCTCAAGCGCACGGACCTCACGGGGGCCCCGGGCATGGAGGTGATCGCCTCGACGGCCGAGTACAAGACGGGTGACAGCATCGAGCGGCATTCCCACCCCGGTGTGGAGGTGGCCTATGTCCTGCAAGGCGCGTCGATCCAGGTGCCGGGCAAGGAGCCCAGCACCCTGCCTACCGGCACCGCCTTGCTGAACCTGCGCGATGTCAAGCACGCGGGCTTCAAGGTCGTGGGCGATGTGCCGCTCAAGCTGTTCACCGTGCACGTGGTCGACAAGGGCCAGCCTCTGTACGACTTCTCCAAGTGATGACGGGGCATGAGCAACGCTGCATTGCCCTGTCAGGTCGTGTTTCTCGATGCCGGCACCCTGCCTTGCCCGCTGCCATGGTCTGAACACCTCGATGCGCCTTTGCTGACCCGGCTGGACTACATGGCGCATGAACGCAGCGCCCCTGCCGAGGTGCCTGCGCGCGTCGCCCAGGCCGACATCCTCATCGTCAACAAGGTGCGACTGAGCGCCGAGCTGATGGACCAGGCGCCGCGCCTGCGCTGCATCTGTATTGCTGCCGCAGGCACGGACAATGTGGACCTGCAGGCCGCGCGTGCGCGAGGCATCTCGGTACACAACGTGCCCGATTACGGCAGTGATTCGGTCGCCGAGCACGTGGTGGCCACGCTGCTGGCCTTGCGTCGGCACCTCGTTGACTACAGCCAGGCTGCGGTGGACGGGCGCTGGTCGGCCTCGCCGCATTTCTGCTGGCATGGCCCCCGCATCCGCCCTGTCGCGGGCACGACGATGGGCATCGCGGGACGAGGCCGCATCGGCCAGGCCACAGCGCGGCTGGTGCAGGGCCTGGGCATGCGCGTGCTGTTTGCCCAGCGGCCCGGCAAGCCATTGGCCGATGACGAGCGGCCCCTGGAGACGCTGCTGGCCGAGTGCGATGCCGTGAGCCTGCACGTGCCGCTCACGCCGGATACGCGCGGCCTGATCGACGCGCGCCGCCTGGCCTTGATGAAGCCCGGGGCCGTGCTGATCAACACGGGGCGTGGTGCGCTGGTGGAGGCGCCCGCGCTGGTGCAGGCACTCAAGGCCGGGCAACTGGCCGGCGCGGCCATCGACGTGCTGGACACCGAACCGCCGCCACCCGACCACCCTCTGCTCTCGCGTGACATCCCGAATCTGCTGCTGACGCCGCACTCGGCCTGGGCCAGCGAGGCCGCGCAGCAGAAGCTGGCTTCGCGTCTGGCCGAGCTGGTGGCGGCGCACATGAAGGGCGAGGCTTGAGCGAACATGGGGAACGTAGAGACGACAACCGCGCCGTCTGGCCTGCTGCGCCATCTGTACGACGTGGCCGTGGCCCGTGCCCACCCGGCACAGGTGCTGCCCGCGCATCTGCCCGCGCCGCCCAAAGGCCGGACCGTGGTCATCGGTGCGGGCAAGGCGTCGGGTGCCATGGCCCGCGCCTTGGAAGCGGCCTGGCCCACTGACCGGCCACTGAGCGGGGTGGTGGTCACGCGCTATGGGCATGTACCGCCACAGCCCGCAGCAAGCGCTGGCCTCAGTCCCCCTCGCATCGCCATTCTGGAAGCGGCCCATCCCGTGCCAGATGAGGCCGGCCTGCAGGCCACACAAGCCATGGTGGCGGCCTTGCATGGCCTCACACCCGATGACCTGGTGATCGCCTTGATGTCCGGTGGTGGCTCGGCTTTGCTGACCCTGCCCCTGCCCGGCTGGTCTTTGCAAGGTGAGCAAGACCTGCATCGCCAGTTGCTGCGCAGTGGTGCCGCGATCGGCGAGATGAACACGGTGCGCCGGCATCTGTCGGCGATCAAGGGCGGGCGGCTCGCGCGCATGTGCGGCCCTGCCCCCTTGCTCACCCTGGCCATCTCCGACGTGCCCGGCGACCGCCTGGAAGACATCGCCAGCGGCCCCACGGTGGGGGACCCCACGACCTGTGCCGAGGCCTTGTCCGTCATCGAACGATTTCGGCTCGACCTGCCGCCCGCGCTCATCGCCGCATTGCGCCGTGACGAGCTGGAAACCGTCAAGCCCGGCGACGCAGCCTTGGCTGAGCACCAGGCCCGTCTGATCGCCACGCCGATGAACATGCTGCAAGCCGCCGCACAGGCCGCGCGAGAAGCAGGTTATTCGGCCTGCATCCTGAGTGACCGCATCGAGGGCGAGGCGCGCGAGGTCGGCAAGGTCCATACGGCGCTGGCGCTGCAAGCCGCGCGATACGGGTCACCCTTCAGGCCGCCTTGTGTGCTGCTGTCAGGCGGTGAAACCACGGTCACGCTCGATGAGAGGGCGCAGGAGCTCGGTAGCGGCGGCCGCTGTACCGAGTTCCTGCTGAGCGCTGCGCTGGCTCTGCAAGGCGAGCCAAGTGTCTGGATGCTGGCGGCCGACACCGATGGCATTGACGGCCACAGCGAGGCGGCGGGGGCCTGGATCGGCCCTCATACCTTGGGCGTGGCGCAAGCCATGGGGCTGGACCCCCGCGCCATGCTGGAGGCCCACGATTCAGGCCGCTTCTTCGAGACCCTGGGCGAACGCGTGCTGCCCGGGCCCACGTTCACCAATGTGAACGACTTTCGCGCCGTACTGATCAGTCAGCCTGACGGCGTGCGCGACGCCAGCGGCGGCTGAAGGGCAGCACCAGCAGACCGGCCAGGGCCATGGCCCAGACCTCGGGTTCGGGGATGGGCGGCTTGATCACGTCTGCTGTCACGAAGATGCCGTCTTCGGGTTGCGCGGGGAAGTGGCCGATCACGGAGTTGTCGAAGGCCGAGCCGTTCCAGTGCACGCGGTAGACCGAGCCAGAGGTCTCCGAGGTCACCACGGCATCGCCGATGTAGGGCGTGAAGTCACTGGCCGGTGCCTTGATGACGTTTTGCGGATAGGACGCCGCATAAAAGCCTTCCACCGGGTTGCCGCTGCTGCCCAGGTTCAAAGGCACGAAGCTCACCATTTCAGCCCCGGGCAGGCCGGTCACGGCCGTGGTCACGGTGCCGCCCGGCGTGATGGCACGCAGCACGCCAGAGCCCTCGGAGGCGACGAACAGCGTGCCCTTGGCATAGCCGCCAAAATTCTGAGGCGTAAAGCTCAGGCCTTCGGCGTCCTCACCCACGTTGGCCAGCAAGGTGGCCGTGCCGGTGTTGCTGACCTGGTAGATCTTGCCCTGGTTGGTGGCCACGATCATCTGGTTGCCATACAGGCCATAGGGGTCGAAAGCCAGGCTGCGCACGCCGCCTTGCAGGCCGGTGACGAAGTTGCCTTGTGAGCTGCCGTCATGTGCGATGCGCACCACCGTGCCTGCGGCTTCAGAGCCCGCGAAGATGTCGCGTGGGCCATAGCCGCCGATGCCCAGTGAGCTGCTCACGTAGATCTCGCCGGAAAAACCCGGAATGGGCGCACCGAACGTGGCCAGGCTGCCGCCAGTGAGGTTGCTTGTGTACAACTGGTTGTTGTTGGTGCCGTAGTAGACCGAGCCCACGAATTTGTCGCCCGCATAGGCAAAGCCAATGGCGGCAGTGTTGCCTACGCTCGTGGCCAGGTCTGTGCTGGTCACAAAGGGGTTGAAGGAGATCGCCTGGGCAGTGGACGCCACGGTCGCCAGCGCGAATACGCCGACGAGGGGGTAAAGCTTGGTGCGCATGGGTCTGTCCTCATCAGGTTGCGGATTAGAAGTTCGGACATGTTAAGAAACCAGCTGAAACCGCTCCATCCCTAGAATCGCGTCTGCGGACTAGGGGTTTTACCAGGCCTCAAATGGGTTCACAGTGCGATCTTCAGTGCCACTCACAGGGAGACCTTGCCTGATCGGAGGCTTGCCATGAGCGCTCAGTCCTATGTCTCCCCCACCCTGTACCAGCTGGCCGGTTCCGGCATGCATGTGACCTACAGCAGCACCGGTGTCGACGGCCGGCCGCACCTGCATTTCCACGACAGCCAGCACAACCAGAACTTCTCGGGCGACCAGATCCGCAACGTGACATGCGATCTGGGCGTGCTGGTGAGCGTGAGCCTGCAGCAGACCGTCGATGCCGGCTCCACCTCCTTCAGCCTGCTGATTCCGCGGGTCAACCTGCAAAGCGGCGAGATCGGCCACGTCAGCACGGAAGCGGTTTTGACCGTGCACCGGCTCTCGGTGGTGCCGGTCTTCAACCATGGTCAACTGGACCACTATACGGTCTCGAAGCTCAATGGCACCGCGCGGCATGTGCTGCTGTAAGGAGTGAGCGCAGGTACTGGGAGTGACCCTGGCTGGGCGACACGGGGCAGTGTTCAATAGAATGCCGCTGTCCGATCCGCCCTCGACCCCACAACCAAGGCCTGCCCTCATGTCGCGTACCTACCGCATTGCGCCCAGCATCCTGTCCGCCGACTTTGCCCGACTGGGTGAGGAAGTCCGCCACGTGATCGACGCTGGCGCAGACTGGATCCACTTCGACGTGATGGACAACCACTATGTGCCCAACCTCACCTTCGGGCCCATGGTGTGCCAGGCACTGCGCAAGCATGCGGTCAAAGCCGATGGCACGAAGGTGCCCATCGATGTGCACCTGATGGTCCAGCCGGTCGATGCGCTCGCGCAGGCCTTTGCCAAGGCCGGTGCCGACATCATCACCTTCCACCCTGACGCCAGCCCGCACACCGATCGCACCTTGCAGCTGATCAAGGCCGAGGGTTGCCAGGCCGGCCTGGTGTTCAACCCCGCCATGCCCATCGATGTGCTGGAGTGGGTGATCGACAAGGTCGACGTGGTCCTGCTGATGAGCGTGAACCCGGGTTTCGGTGGCCAGAGCTTCATCGACAGCGCGCTGCGCAAGGCCGAGAAGGTGCGCAAGCTCATCGACGCACACCATCGGGAAACAGGTCGCGACATCCGCCTGGAGATCGACGGTGGCGTCAAGGTCGACAACATCCGCCGCGTGGCCGATGCCGGCGTGGACACCTTCGTGGCCGGCAGCGCCATCTTCGGCCAGCCCAGCTACAAGGATGTGATCGACGCGATGCGTGAAGAGCTGGCGCGCTGAGGCGCTTCGTCAGGCGGCCATGATGCCCGTGTGACGCAGCGGCAGCGTGAAGTAAAAGCTGGCGCCTTCATCGGGCCTTGCTTCGGCCCACACGCGCCCGCCATGGCGCTCCACCGCGCGCCGTACGATGCTCAGCCCCACGCCATGGCCTTCCACGCTGCGGTCGTGCAGGCGCACGAAGGGCTCGAACAGCTTGTTGGCAGCATGCTGATCGAAGCCCATGCCGTTGTCCTTGATCTGCACCACGATTTCCTGGCCATCGTTCCTGGCGCTGATGTCGATGGTGGGTGCGTGTTGATGCCGCGTGAACTTCAGGGCGTTGCCGATCAGGTTGGTGAAGACGGGACGCAGCAAGGCGACATCGGCCTGGGCCGTGGGCAGGGCATGGACCTGGATGGCGCTCACAGGCCAGTCGGGATGGGTGAGGGACAACTGCTGGATCGTGTCCTGCACCACGCGCTGGAGATCCGTGGGGGCGGCGCTGAAAGGGGCTTCGCCGACATGGGCCAGTGACAGCAGGGCCTGAACCAGGCTGGCGGAGTCCCTGGCCTGTTGGGCGATCACAGGCAAGGCTGAACGGGCCAGGCGGTCGTCGTGTCGATCCAGGGCTTCATGGGCCAGTTGCGCCAGCTCGGCCATGCCGCTCAAGGGGCCGCGCAAGTCATGTGAGACGGTGCGGTTGAAGCTCTCCAGCCCGGCCACGATGTTTTGCAGATCGGCGGTGCGCTCGTGCACCTGGCGCTCCAGCGAGGCATTGAGGCTCAGCAGATCGGATTCGGCCTGCGTCCTGCGCAGTACCTCATCGGCCAGTTTGCGGCGCCGGCGCTCCAGCGTCACCACCAGCAGCGTCATGCCCAGCAAGATCATCGGCATGGGGGCGAAGTAGCGCAGGGCCACGGGGTCGACCCGCGCCAGCATGAGCGCCAGGGACATCAATGGCAGCGACAGCAGGGCCGCAGCGATCACGCCGTGTCCAGCGCCCGGTTCGCGTCTGGCTGCATAAAAGGCCAAGGTGGCCATGCCGAAGTGCGTGAACATGATGATCATGTTGTGCCATTGGCGCAGCAGCGGCACGCCCGACAAGAGCAGTGCGATCCAGGCCAGATAGGGCAAGGACAGGATCCAGAATGCGCGCCTGCGCCAGGGGTTGGGGATGTGCAGGCTGTCGACCACGCCCAGCACCATGAACACCAGTGCGGTCTCGATGAAGAGGGTCCAGGCGCTGCGGTCGACGTAGGGGCTGTGTGCCTGGTGCCAGCGGTCTGTGACGAAGAAGCTCGCCATCATCAGGAAGCTCAGGGCCAGCCAGCCCAGGCGTGTGCTGCGGTCGCGCCACCACACCATCAGGAACAGCATGCCCAGAACGGCCAGGACAAAGGCGGCCATGTCGATACCGTTCAACTGGGTAGCGAAATGCGTGGCCGCTGGTGTGGGCATGTAATCCGGACCCCAAATCTGGGTGAAGGGACTCTAAAACAATTTGTGTCCGGATGCCACGGGGTCAGGCCTGAGGAGGTTTCGCGCGCCGTGTCAACATGCCGGTGAAGGCCTGTTTGATCGCGGTGACATAAGGGTTCTTGTAGGCGAAGGTCTCGGTCTTCTCGTCGTGAACCAGCATGGTCGCGTTGACCTCGAAGACGAGGACCTGGCCTTGCTGGTCGAGGGCGCAGTCGATGCCGCAGTAGTCCAGGCCGGTGCTGTCGGCGATGGCCTTGAGCGTGGCCATCTGCGTGGCGTTGAAGACCTGCTCCGGGTGGGCCAGGAAGGCCAGCTCTTCGTCGCGTTTCCAGGCCTGTTGGGCCATGTCGGTGCGGAAGTGGTGAACCAGCCAGTCGTCGTGGATGGCCAAGTGGTAGGGCCACAGCTGTCCGTCGATGCTGATGAGGCGGTACTTGCGGAACTGGCCGTCGGCGGCGCGGTAGTCGGCGTATTCCGTCACGTACAGGCTGTCGCTGACATGCTGTTGCGCATAGGCCAGCACGGCCTCCCAGTTGTCCATCTTCTCCAGGTCATCGCCCCCATGGTTGCCGGCCAGGCGCACCAGCAAGGGCAGGCGGAAAGCCTCCAGATGGCCTTGCTCTGCGGCGGTGACGAGGTCCTGGCCGCTGATGCGGGTGGTGGCGGGCATGCGGCAGCCCGGCAGATGGGCCAGGCGCGTGGCCGTGGTGGCCCGGTCGGTCTGCGTGATGAGGCCGGGCGGGTTGAGCGTGGGGCGGCCCAGTTGTTCGATGATGGCCTGGGTCTCGGGCAGGACGCCCGCGCCACTGTCGGCATCCGAGATGATGTTGATCACCAGGTCGGCCTTGCTGCGCAGCAGGGCGATGTCGTGCGGCTGGCCGGGCATCACGCAGTAGAAATGCGCGTCGTAGTCGGCGCCGCTCATCAGGTAATCGATGGGGGTGCTGCCTGCGCCCGGTGTGTCGAGCACCAGCACGCTGAAGTCCGCGGGCTTCTTCTTGGCCGGCCACGAAATGAGTGGGCGCAGGGCCATGGCGCGCTGGAACATCTCACGGCTGCGTTCGGCCGGACCGGTGACCAGCAGCACATTACCCAGGGCCACGAAGGCGTCCGGGTTGACCGGGTTGATGGTCACGGCCTTTTCCAGCAGGGACACGGCTTCGGGCAGATCGCGGCCCAACTGACCCATGGCGCGTCCCAGCTGGGTCAGGGCCAGATCGGAGTCGGGCTGGATCACCAGGGCCTGCCTGTAGGCGTGCAGGGCTTCGTCGAACTTTTGCAGCTCATACAGCGTCGCGCCCAGGTTCATCCAGGCTTCAAGGTAGTTGGGTGCCAGCGCCAGGGCCTGGCTGAAGCAGGCCAGGGCTTCCACGCCCTGCCCGGACTCGCGCAAGGCCGAGCCCAGGTTGTTGTGCATCAGCGCGGTCTGCGGGGCGAGTGCCACGCATTGGCGATGCAGGGCCACAGCCTCTTCAAAGCGACCCTGTCCAGCCAGCAGGATGCCCAGGTTGCCCATGGCCTCCAGGCAATCGGGCTTGACGGCCAGGGCCTTGCGGAAGGTCTTCTCGGCCAGTGCGGTCTGGCCATCGGATTGGTAGGCCAGGCCCAGGTCGCTGAAAGCATCGGCCTCTTGCGGCGCGAGGCGGGTCAGGGTGCTCAAGGCCTGAAGTGCTTCGGTGGTCTTGCCCATGCGCAGCAAGGCCTTGCCCCGCACGCGCCAGCCGAGCGGGTTGTGCGGGTAGTGTTTCGTCAAGGTGCGCGTGGTGGTTTCGAGCTGGCTCCACTCCTCGCTGGTGTAGAGCGCCACCAGCTCGTTGACCACTGCGGGCGGCATGACACCCTTGTTGCCGGAAGCAGGCTTGCCTTTATGGAAGACTGGGCGCATGGTGAGGTTCCTTGTTGGTGCTCGGGTACAGGGTTTGAATCAGGGCTTCGGTTCGATCCAGCAAAGCCAGGGCGCGCTGGATCACGGCCTCAGCGTGATCGCCGCGATGGGACACGGCTTCGACGATCAGGCGCGCGCTCACGCACAGGCGCAGCGCCGTGACGGGGACGCCTTGCCGGTGCCCGCAAGACACGGGCTGCCCCAACTGGCCACGCAGGGGCGGCAGAGCGAGGTCGGTCACCTGAGGCTCCGAAGAGACGCCGCCTTGCAGCAGCTGGTAGACCTCATGGGTTTGAGCAGGGCTCAGCGGCAGACGTTGCCCATCGGGTGTCGTTCGCCACAGCACGAAGGGGTAGATGGTTTGCCAGCTGTCCCACTCGCCCGGGATGGGGCGCACCAGCTCGGGAGTGGGCAGCAACTCGAAAGCGTCTGAGTGTGCCAGGTGCCGCTGGATGCAAGTGGCAAAGACCTTGAGGAAATGGCGGATGTGGGCATCCGGCAGCTGGCGAAAGGCGTGCAGCTCGCTCAGGCAGGCAGTCCAGCGCAGCAGCAGGCCAAAGTTGGCACGGGCGGGCAGCTGTGACGACGCGCGCCAGCCGACCGGCCATTCGGCCTGTGCGCAATACTGCCGCAGCCCTTCTGGCAGGGGCTGCTTGCTCAGCCTGATCGCATGGTCCGCGGGGATCAGCAAGGCGCCGCAAAAGGACGGGCCGGTGAGGAACTTGGAGCCAGTCATCGCGACCATGAAGCCGCTGTCCAGGTAGCTGCGCAGCGAGGCATTGGACAACCTGAACTGGCAGGCATCGACCAGGACGCTCAGGTGCTGGGGCCACTGCTGCCGCAGCGCCTGCATGAAGGACTGGGAGGGGACTTGCAAGCCTGTCTTGGAGATGTCCAGGCCGATGAGCAGCACCTTGCGTTGATTGAGTGCGGCACCGTCCACCAGGTGGGTAATGTGGCGTTCGACTTCATCTTGCGGACGGGGCTGGCCATCGGCCTGTCGGATGGGCAATTGCACGACCTGCACGGCATGCGCGCCGACATGGCCGCTGTTCAGCGGTGCGCCGATCTGGTGGCGGCGGCCTCCTGCGCTTTGCTCTGCGAAATGGTGTCCCGCCACGGCGTTCGCCACCCCGCTGCCGGTTTCGCAGCCGTCCATCATGATCACCAAGGGTGGCTGGGATGTGCCCTGACTCATCAGCTGGCTGGCGATCAGGTGCAGATCGGTGCCGGATGCTGCAAACAGCGTAGCCAGGCCTTTGATGTCTTGCAAGCCGCACCAGTTGAGCAACTTGTTGCGTACATCGTCCATGGCCTGGGCATAGGCCTTGGCGGCTGACGTGCGTGAGGGGCTGGCCAGCAATTGCCGGCGCATGGCCTCGGCGGCATCGAACGCATGGCTGGAGATCGACGTGGCGGTGGATGAGCCGAACTCGGCGCACAGGGGGTCGGGTTGGGGGCGGCAGCCGTATTTGTTGCTGCCCTTGACGGCGCAAAGGGCCAGGCGCTCGTCGCCTCCTTCGCACAGGAGGGCGGCCGTGCTGGGCAGTTGCTCGCGCCAGCTCATCGGGCGACCTCCTGAGTCGCCGTTGCGCTCAACAGGCGGGCACCTTGTGCCAGCACGGCCTGAACCAGCGTGTCGATGTCCTGGCGACGGGTGCGGTGGTTGACGATGGCGGCGCGTATCGCGAAGCGGCCGTCAACGGTGGTGGACGAGGGCGCGGCCAGGCCACTGAGTTGCACCGCGGTGACGATGTCGGCATTGAAGGCGTCGCGCTGGGCCTCGCTCATCGCGCTGTGGCCCCGATGACGCAAGCACACGATGTTCAGCGCCACAGGCGCGAGCAGCTCCAGCTCCGGTGTCTGTTCAACGCGCTCGCGCAGGTACTGGGCCAACTCGCAGGTGTGGTGAATCGCCTGCCCCAGGCCCTGCGTGCCGAAGGCCTTGAGCGTGAACCAGGTCTTGAGGGCCCGAAAGCCCCGTGACAGGTCCGGGCCGTAGTCGCAAGGCCAGAAGTCGCCGGCGCTGATGCCTTGGGTCTCGCGGCGCAGGTAGGCGGCGGGCGCGGCGAAGGTGTCGTGGTGCAGGGTGCCGTCGCGCACCAGCAGGAAGCCGGCGTCATAAGGCACCTGGCCCCATTTGTGGAAGTCGAAGGCGATGGAGTCAGCCCGGTCCAGCCCGCGCAGGCGCGGTGCGATCTGAGGCGAGAGCATGCCCAGCGCACCGAAGGCACCGTCCACGTGGAACCACATGCCTTGTTCACGAGCCAGTTGCGCGAGTGCGGCCAGGTCGTCGATCGAGCCGGTGTCCACCGAACCTGCCGTGCCGACGATCAGGAAAGGGTGCAGGCCAGCGCGGCGGTCCTGTTCGATGGCCTGGCGCAGCTCGTCGAGCTGGATCTCGTGGCGTGCATTGGTGCCGATGCGGCGAAGCCAGGTCTGGCCCTGGCCGCTGAGGTCCATGGCCTGGGCCACGCAGCCGTGGCTGGCGCGCGAGGTGTAGGCCGTCAGCCGGGGTTGATCGCCACCCAGGCCGTCCTGGCGCACGCCGTGGCCCAGTGCGGCGTTGCGGGCGATCAGCACGGCCATCAGGTTGGCCATGGAGGTGCCGGTGACGAACAGGCCGCTGGCGCTGCCCGGGAAGCCGAACAGCGTCTTCATCCATTCGGTGATCTGGCGTTCCACCAGGATGGGCATCTGGTTGCGTCCGCCCAGGTTGGCGTTCAGGCCGGCAGCCAGCATCTCGGCCAGCATGCCCACGGCCGTGCCACCACCTTGCACCCAGCCCATGAAGCCGGGGTGCGTGTTGCCCGCCGAAAACGGCAGGATGTGGTCTTTGAAGGTCTGGTGGATGGCCGACAAGGCCATGGGCTCGGTGGGCAGCGGCTCGCCTTGGATGGCGGCACGCGACGCGGGAGGCGCCTCGCGCCAGACTGGGCGGGCGCGGGTCTGCTCGGTGAAGTCGAGCATGTCGTCCAGCATCGCATGCGCCTGCTGCCGAAAACCTTGCCAATCGCTGGGATCCAACCCGTTTTCCTGATAGGCCACCGTCGCTCCTGTCGCACCGCGCCACAGAGGCCTGATTTTTCTCGTCCTGAGCAAAAACGGTCTGTGGAATTGGACCGGTTTCAAACGGTTTATCGCACCGGGTTATCCTGCATCCATGCCGAGCTATCCCCGTCCCATTTCTTCGAGATTGCCCCAGGTGGGCACCACCATCTTCACAGTGATGTCGGCGCTGGCGCAGCAGCACGGCGCGATCAACCTGTCGCAAGGTTTCCCCGATTTCGACGCGCCTGTCGACCTGCTGAGCCTGCTGGAGCAAGCCACGCGCTCAGGGCACAACCAGTACGCACCCATGGCGGGCGTGCCGGTGCTGCGCGAGGCCATCGCGGCCAAGGTGCAGGCGCTCTACGGCGCCAGCTATGACGTGGCCGACGAGATCACCGTCACCGCCGGGGCCACGCAAGCCATCTTCACGGCGGTGGCGGCCATGGTGCACAAGGGTGACGAGGTCATCGTCTTCACGCCGGTGTACGACAGCTACGGCCCTGCCGTCGAGCTGCAAGGCGGCAAGGTGGTCTACGCCGATCTGACGCTGCCCGACTACCGGCCCGAGTGGGCCAAGGTCAAGAAGCTGATCACGCGACGCACGCGCATGATCATCATCAACTCGCCGCACAACCCGACGGGCACGGTGTGGACGGCTGATGACATGGCCCAGCTCGAAGCCCTGGTGCGTGACACCGACATCGTCATCCTCAGCGACGAGGTCTACGAGCACATGGTGTTCGACCAGGCTCGCCACGAAAGCGTGCTGCGCTACCCGGGCCTGGCCGAACGCAGCTTCGTGGTCTCCAGCTTCGGCAAGACCTACCACATCACCGGCTGGAAGGTGGCCTACTGCCTGGCCCCCCGCGAGCTGATGGCCGAGTTCCGCAAGGTGCACCAATTCAATGTGTTCACGGTGCACACGCCATCGCAATATGCTCTGGCCGAGTTCCTGAAGCGGCCGGGCTGGTACGAGCAGCTCAAGGCGCTCTACCAGGGCAAGCGCGACATCTTCCGGCAGGCGCTCGGTGGTTCGCGCTTCGAGCTGCTGCCTTGCGAGGGCACCTACTTCCAGTGTGTGAAGTACGGTGCCATCAGCGAGGAGGGGGACCGTGCCTTTGTCGAACGCCTCACGCGCGAACATGGCGTGGCGGCCATCCCCGTGTCGGCCTTCTACCCCAATGGCGACGACCATGGCGTGATCCGCTTTTGCTTTGCCAAGTCGGCGGCCACGCTGGAGAAGGCCTTGGCGCGCTTAATCAATTTGTGAGGGCGCTTGTGGCCTCGCGGCCACGCCGGGGCTTGATCCAGGCACAAGACACGTCATGGCGACGCAATCCGTTACATCGATTGCCGGGGCGCCGAGGCGTGTGGGCGAACGGGCCCTTCACAATGGACAGCACACCTAGCAAGCCATCAAAGCCACGTCAGGGACGTCGTCAAGAACATGAGATCTGCCTGCCATCTCGCTGCCGCCTGTGTTGGGGTGGCCGTCGCCTTCAGCGGTACCGCCCAGGCTGCTGCGCAGAAGTTTTGCGTGTTCGACTTCCTCGGTGCCTCGGGCGACATGTTCAACCTGGCCAAGGACTATGCCGTGGCCATGCAGCGCCATGGCGTCGACTTCGAGCTCAAGGGCTTCACCAACGAAGGGCTGGCGGCCGAGGAGTTCCGCAAGGGCAACTGCGACGCCCTGGTGGCCACGGCCTTTCGCACGCGGCAGTTCAACTCGGTGGCCGCCTCTATCGACTCGCTGGGCTCGACCACCATCCTGCGCGAGGGCAAAGTCGACATGGCCGGCACCTACGAGGTCCTGCGCAAGCTGATCCAGACTTATGCCGCGCCCTCGCCCCAGGTCACCAAGCTGATGACGCAGGGCGACTACGAGGTCGGTGGCATCGCGCCGGCCGGGGCGGCCTACCCCTTTCTCAATGACCGGCGTCTGAGCTCGGTGGACGCGCTGGCCGGCAAACGCATAGCAGCCTTTGACTATGACAAGGCACAGGCCGCGATGATCCAGCGCATCCACGCCATCCCAGTGTCGGCCGACATCTCGAACTTCCACCTCAAGTTCAACAGCGGGCAACTCGACATGATGGCTGCGCCCACCATGGCCTACAAGCCGCTGGAGCTGCAAAAGGGCATGGGCAGCAAGGGTGGCGTGGCACGCTTTCCCATCCTGATCGTGTCCTACCAGATGATCTTCAATCGCACGAAGTTCCCCGAGGGCTTCGGCGAGAAGTCGCGCGAGTTCTGGATGAGCCAGTTCGACCGCGTGCTGCAGATCATCCGCACGGCCGACTCGACCATCCCACCGCTGGCCTGGATCGACATCGAGCCCGAAGACGCCGTCAAGTACACCCTGATGCTGCGCGAGTCGCGTGTGCAGCTGGCGCAGCAAGGGCTGTATGACAAGCGCGGCTTGAAGGTCATCAAGCGCGTACGCTGCCACGTGAACGCGGCTGACCCGGAATGCGCGACCAAGTCCGAGGAAGACTGGAAGTAGGCCTGACGGTTTCGGTGTCCAGACGGTCAGGTACTCAGGGCGTTCAAGGCTTGCAGCACGGAGGCGGCGCTCGGTAGCTCCACGCTGCGCCAGCGCAGCTTCAGGTTGGTGTCGAGCACCAGGATCTGGGTGCTGTGACGATCGGCGGGTGGCCGCGGTGACTGGCCATTGAAGATGCCAAGCAGTGCATCGAGATCGGTGGTGGACGGCCGTGCCGCCAGCCAGGTGGGCCCGGCGCCAAACTGCCCAAGCCACTTGGACAAGGCGGCCGGCGTGTCGGCCAGCGGGTCGATGCTCATCGACAGCAGGCTCACGCGGCTGGCACGCTCACCGAGTTGCCTGGGCAGGGCTTCTTGAATGGCCGCGAACAAGGCCCCTTGCAAGGGGCACAGGGCGCTGCACCCCGTGAACATGAGCTGCATGGCCACGGTGCGGCCTTTGAGCAGGCCCGACAGCTTGGTGGTCTGCCCCCAGTGCGTGCTTACCTGCCAGTCC
>Ga0194137_10000018_pt1 | contig 115922 bp, 103 predicted proteins | sample TARM_MetaG_T3_14_FD_134025 | JGI IMG/M metagenome (GOLD analysis project Ga0194137, IMG submission 134025) | Freshwater microbial communities from Pennsylvania, USA, analyzing microbe dynamics in response to fracking - TARM_MetaG_T3_14 (version 2) | ecosystem: Environmental > Aquatic >...
CGTCCTAAAACCCAAAGCTGATTGGCATAGAAATCGTAGTCGGGAAAAATATTCATTCCCGTATAACCCAGCACATGAAGAAAATCAATGTTTGCGATAAACAGGTAACTAAGTCCGATAAAGTGTAGATAGTAATTATCGATATACTTTCTGGCATGCCAGGTAATAACAAACATCAGTGAGGCAATAACGATGGTAAACCCCTCAGCGTAAGCATGAAATAAAAGAAAATTTTGTGTCAGTAGGTAGAGCAGTAATAGAAGGGCTCCGGCAAAAAAAGCAGAGAGCAACTTTCGGTGTTGTGTCAAATTTTCCATAGTGTCCTCCCGGTGGTATATTTTATTTAGTAATATAATTATTTTAGTCTATAGATGATCAAAAAGATACCCTAAATATGGTAATAAATGATTTTTGAAATTAAATAAAGAATAAGATCGGTTATCAAGTCATGAACAATGTGAACCTTCATTACTAAGAAAGAGGCGATAAAATGACCAATCAATTAAAAAGGTTAGTGTGGCATTGTTCTGGGTTATAAGTTAAAATGATATTGGAATGGATTAGAAGAAAGGAAGTGTTGAGTGTGGAGATAGATAAGCCGAAAGAAAAAATCGATCCCAAAGCGGTAACCGCTTGGCGGGTAACTGGAGTTGTTTATGTAGTTATTTGTGTTATGGCTGTCGTTGCTTTTTTTGTGGTTTCTTATTTTTGGGGGCCTTTTCCAATATGGATTTCCTATATTTTAAGTGGACTGGCTCTAGTTCTAGGTTTTTTACTAATAGGGATCATTCCAAGTATTCGCATGCGATACTGGTGCTATGAAATTCGAGATCAGGAAGTGGATATTCAATACGGTATCATCGTAATTCGTCGAAGTCTTATTCCCATGGCGAGAATCCAGCATGTTGATACGGAACAAGGGCCGATTTTGAGATATTTCAAGCTGGCAACGCTTTCTATTTCTACTGCGGGAACCACACATAAAATACCCGCACTGAAGATGGAAAGGGCTTTACGTCTTAGAGATCAAATATCCACCTTAGCAAGGATGAGTGATGAAGATGTTTAGTTCCGAGAGAGCACACCCGATTATGATATTTACCGAATTTTTTCGTCAGATAAAGGGTTTTATTTTTCCGATACTGATCGCCTTCGGGCTTCAGTTCCGATCGGATTCGGGGATCTTTGAGAATCGATATACCTTGATTATCACACTATCATTCCTACTACTAAGTATTCTAGGGGGATTTTTAAAATGGTATTTTTTCCGTTACGATTACAGCAACGGCGTATTACATATCAAATCCGGGGTTTTTGTGAAACAGGAACGATTTATTAAAAAAGAGCGTATTCAAACCGTCAGCTATAAAGCTAATATTTTCTACCGGATGTTGGATCTCGTCACGCTACAAATTGAGACTGCCGGTGGGTATAAAGAGCCGGAAATTGACATTGAGGCCGTGGACAGAAAAAAAGCAGAGGAGCTGCGGGAAGTTCTAAAAGAGAAGTTGGAGAAAGAAAATTTACAGGATATAGTCGGAAAAGATTACAATGAAGAAGATGAAATGCATACGAAAGATTTTACGATAGATAAAAACGATGCACATAAAGCCAACACATTAAAAGTCAATTATAAGCGATTAGCCTTAGCCGGTATGACTTCTAGTGGTATCGGTGTGATTTTCTCCTTTATTGCAGTAATCTTTGGTCAGGGAATTGCCCTTATTCCCGAAGATATGCTCAGTCGTTTCTTTCGAGTTTTTCAAAATACAGGTATATCAGTACTGATTTCTTTGATTTTTATGGGATTTTCGTTAGCATGGGTAATATCCATTATTCGATTTGTGTTTAGCTATGGAGATTTTACCATTGAAAAAAGAGGGGATGAAATTCTCATTCGCCGAGGACTGTTGGAACAAAAACAGGTTTCATTAAAAATTCATCGAATTCAGGGAATACGTATCGTAGAAGGTTTAATCAGACAACCCTTTGGATACGGAAGTATTCATGTGGAAGTGGCCGGTGGAGCCTCGAAAGATGATGGGTTCCAAACGATTATTCACCCGTTAATTCAAAAAAATGAAATCCCCGATTTTATCAAGTTTATCACCCCGGAGAGAACCTTTATGAACAGTTTCGAAAAACTACCGAAACGTTCATTAAAGAAATATTTATTTCGATCGGTGATACTTCTATTTCCACTGCCCCTTGCTTTTTATTATATACCTACGAACTGGCCTTGGCTGGGCCTGGTCTTGTTCCCCATTTCTATGTTGTTGGGGTATATGCGGTATCGGGATGGAGGATACCGAATTCATGAAGAAAATCTTATTTTTCGTTACCGCGTTTTGGCACGGACCACAGTGCTTTTGAAAAGAAAGCAGATCCAGTCTCTAGAAATGCAGACCAATTTCATTCAGAAAATGAGGAATCTTACAACGCCAAAGGCAACGATTCTCACCGCTATGAAAAGTGCTACATTTATGGTGAAAGATTTGACGACCGAGTCAGGAGAAGAATTGTGGAGATGGTATTCCAAGAAAGAATGTTAGCTCAGAAATCAAGAAAACAACCGCACCATGGACAAAAAAATCCATGAGGTGGTTGTTTTTTTATTGGTTACAACAGTTTTTATTGATGACCTTCTTCCGGAACAATACAGATAAATTTCAGGGTTTTATCTCCGGTGTTTTTAAACTGATGCAATTCGTTTGGAGGAACAAATGCGTAGGATCCTTCCTTTAGAGGATTTTCAACCCCGTCCAATAACAAAGTGCTACGGCCTTCAATTATATAATTAATATGGGGCCAGGGATGGTTGTGCTTCGGCGTAAACCCCCCAGGTCCTACTTCCATGATCCGCATTACATGACCTTCCCATCCTTCCTTTGGGGAAATGGCCACCTTCATAATCGCATCCTTTACTTCCGGGTGATTCATCTCTTTTTTTTGTAAGTCATTCATATGTCCAATTGCCATAGATTACATCTCCTTCGCTAATTTGATCGAGTAACCTTCTTATAAGAAGGACTCTTCCCTCTTATATTTACCCTGAAAAGAAGGAAAGAATCGCAGCTCTGAATAATTTATTAAGAATAATTACTATGAATAGTGGTATAAATAAGGAAAACCTTGTTTAAAGGGAAATCCAATAAATCGATATAAAAGATGGACTCAGAAGTAACGTTTAGAGGAGAAAACTAACAGGAGGGAAAACATGAAGAAAAAAAGAATTGCCTTATGGGTTCTATTATCTGTTGTGGTAGTCGGAGTGCTCTTATGGCAGACCGGGGTCGTTAATTATTTTTTAGCGAGAACGATTTTTGCACCGGATTTTGAAGAAGATCTCCTAACGGATGAAGAGGTCACTGATGATGAGTATGAAGAGGACGCCGATGTTACTCCGGAAGGAGATGATGTGGATGAGGAAGACAGCGAAGAAGATGCAGGAAGTGATGTCCATTCTATCGCTGATGCGGAGTATGAAATAGAAGTAATTGCAGAAAATCTTGAAATCCCTTGGGAAATTGTTCACCTCCCTGATGGTCGGATACTTGTTACGGAGCGACCCGGCAGAGTTCGGATTTTAGATGAAGGTGAAATTGCGACGATTCATTCCGTAGAACATGCCGGTGAAGGGGGGCTTTTAGGAATGGCTCTGAGTCCTACCTTTGAAGAGGATTCTTATCTCTATTTGTATTATACCTATCGTGCAGGAGGAAGCTTCCTTAACCGCGTTGCCAGGTATTCCTTCGAAGAGGATGGGTTAGGAGAAGAAGAGGTGGTAATTGAGGGAATTCCCGGAGGACGGATTCATAATGGCGGTCGGATAAAATTCGGTCCCGATGAAATGCTTTATATTTCAACAGGAGATGCGGCAGAACCGGAACTTGCTCAAGATGTGGATTCCCTGGCAGGAAAGGTTTTGCGGATTCATCCCGATGGGACTATCCCCGAGGACAATCCTTTTGACGGAAGTCCGGTGTATGCTTATGGTATAAGAAATCCCCAAGGATTGGCCTGGCATCCAGTAACAGAAGAGCTTTATGCCAGCGGTCACGGACCATCGAGTAGGGATATGATAAGCCGGATCATCCCCGGGAGTAATTATGGTTGGCCGGAGATTACCTGTGATGAAGAAAACGAAGACTTTGAAAGCGCTGTAGTTTGTTATACAGAATTTACCTTAGCTCCTTCCGGAATGGATTTTTATCAACATGAGGACGTAAAAGAGAGCGCTCTATTTGTAGCAGGGCTTCGTTGAAATATGGTTATGCGTGTGGACTTTACAAAAGAGGGAAATTTCCTTGGACAAGAGGCACTTTTTCAGGACTATGGAAGAATTCGAACCGTGGTTTATCATGAAGGATCGATTTATATTGCAACAAATAATCAGGACGGAAGAGGGGTTCCTACATCGGAGGATGATCGGATTTTACGGATAACACCCAACTTCCCATAGCACACTAAAACAATATCCCGCACTTTTTCTTTGTTTTTCCTTGATAACATGATAAATTATAGTTAAGGAAAATAACGATGTTCAGGGAAAGGGTGAGGGATATGGTTCGTTTATTACATCTGGCTGATCTCCATTTAGGATGGGAACCGAAGTATCTATCGGGAGACAAAAAACTTGACCGAAGGAAGAGGCGGGACGAAGTACTAAAAAAAGCTGTGGATTTTGCAGTGGATCCCTGTAATGAAATTCATGGGGTACTGATAGTGGGAGATCTCTTTGAAAGATACAATCCGGAAAAAGTATTGGTGGATGCAGTGATTCTGCAATTGGAAAGGCTGACCTCAGCGGGGATTTTTCTGCTGACGGTACCGGGAAATCATGATGAAATTACTTACAACGATTCAGTATACCGTGAAGAAGGGCATCGTTGGCCTGGCTATTTAGTTACAAATCCCATGCCGAAAAAAGTGCTGACGAAAACCATCAATGAAACTACCGTGCATTTTTACTCTCTTGCGTATACGGGAGGACTGACTTTCCCCGGAAAGATCAGTGAATATCCAACAGTGGCAGAGGAAGGGTTACATATTGCCTGTTTTCATGGATCCCTGGATTGGGAAGGAATACCGGACCGGAGTCTTCCCCTTACCTCAAAAAAACTGGGTAACGCCGGATATCACTATATTGCCTTGGGTCATTATCATGTTCCCTTAGTAAAAACCATCGGATCCGGTAAAGGGGTATATCCCGGTGCTTTGGAGTTTAAAAGTTTTCATGACCGGGGCACAGGTGCATTAACGATTGCAGAAATCGACGAAAAGAATATAAAAGTTCTAAAACACCGAATTAATATTCAGCATCATCAGGAAAAAAAACTGGATCTTTCAGGAGTGGAAAGCCTGGAGGAACTTTTTGAGAGACTAAAGGAAGAGCAAAACGAAGATTTATTCATTAAAATCCGACTTACGGGAACCCCGGGATTTTCCATTAACGACAAGGAATTGGAAGAACGACTGGCGCCTTATTTTTATTATGTGGAAGTGGAAAACGAAGCTCACTATTTTTCCGATGACTTCTTGGAACGAATTATAAAAGAACCCACAATTCGAGGGATCTTTGCCAAAGGCATGAAAGAAAGAGCTGAAGAGGCGGCCTCTGAAGAAGAAAGAGCAATCATTAAACAAGGCCTTTTGGAAGGTCTTGCAGTAATTGAAGGAAGGGGAGGCATCAATGGCTAAATCGTTGCGATTTATAAAACTAGAATTGGAAGGGTTTGGCCCGTACCAGAAGAAAACCCTATTTTTCTTTGAGGAAGGGATCAATACCTATGTGGCAGAGAATGAAACCGGAAAATCCACCATGGTCTATGGACTCTTAGCAGTCCTTTTTGGTCTTCCCCATGGAAGCACTTCGGAAGGTTTCGATTTTACCCGATTTAAAAATCTAAAAGGGGATCGACACGAAGGGGAACTGCTTGTAAAAGTAAATGAAGTAATATACAAAATCAGGCGAAATTTTCAGAACCATGAAGTGAATCTTTGGACTGTGAATGAGCTGGGTGAGGACAACATGCTTTTAGAGGGTGAACATAATCCCAGAGCAACAAAGCCTTTTAAAGCCTATGGAGACTTCTTAGTGAAGACTCTGGGAATTGGCGAACGATCTCTTTTTGAAGACACTTTTTTGGTAGGACAACCCTTGCCGGAAGCTACAGCAATCAGTGGTAGTGTGCAAAATCTAATTATCGGAAATCGAGGGAACTCTCTAAGCAGTCTGTTATATCGATTAGCTGATCAACTAAAAACCGTAACGAAATATACCGGACCAAAGGATTTAGGCATTACTGCGAGAAACATGAGTAAAGACGGGTCGTTGGAAAATAGAATTCAGATCTATGATGAGTTAAAGCAAAAGTACCAACAGGGTATAGAAGCCGCGGAACACCTGGTAGAGGTGCAAACGGAATTGTCGGAACTGCAGAAAAAGATCTCGGAGGATAAAAAACTTCTGAATGATCAAAAGGAGAGTCTGGAAGCTTGGAAGACTTGGGAATCATTAAAGAGTGCTTATGAAAGAAGTTCCTCTGAACGTACTCGCATCCAAAAACTCTTCAGTAAAATACAAGAAAAGGGGCGTCTTAAAGAGGAACTGAATCTATTAATTCAACGGGACTACGGAGTATTCAATGATTCCGGAGGGCCACTTAAAGAGGACCTTCGTCTATTAATTAGTGAGTATCAGCAAGAAGAAAAATTACGAAGTTCCATTGAAGAAAAACAAATCGAAAAACAACAGATGCAACAGAAGATGGAAAAAATGCAGCAAACCCTACAAGTCTTTGAGGGCTGGACAGCCTTGGGGACGGACCCGGTAGAAAAGCTAAAAACCACGGAGAAGACGTTTCAACATATGAAAGACCTATGGCAGCGACTAAATAATCATCAAGAGCGTTTGGAAGGTTTAAAACAGCTTTTGGAAAATGAATACTTGTTATTTGAAAAGGAAGATCCCCAAACTCTAAAATTGATTGAGAATTATCGGGAGGAGCATCTGACCCGAATAACGGAACTGGAAAGAGCGGAAAATGCCTTGAAGGCTGAAGAGTATAAATTCAACATGATGGAGGACAGAAAAGAGAGATTTAGAAAGGATTACAATGAACTTCTTGATATCTCCGAGGAAGTTATTAGTGGGATTAATGAGAAAATACATCTTATCCAACAGGAGAAAAAGTTGCAGCAAAGAATGCTACAGGAAAAAGGTGAAAAGAAAAGCGGAACCTACTATCCTCCACTTAGCGGGGGTCTCTTAGCAGGAGTCGGTTGGGTGGCGTTTAATATTCCCGGCGGGATCCTTGGCTTAATCATGGGCTTTCTTGTAGGATTCATTATGAAAAAACGAGTGGAAAAATCCGGAGAAATAACGGGAGCTATCAATAAGGAAGCAAATAATTTAAAGAAGCGAATCCATCAAGTCGATAATATAATTGGAGAGTATCGTACTTATGATTCCCTAGAACTCACTCGGTTAACGGAAATCTTAAAACAGAAAAAGCGGGACGAAAAGAACCTTGAAGAAGAATTGAAAAAAATGGATTCTAAGAAATTACAGGAGCTAGAAAAGAGCCTTAGCATAAAGAAGCAGAGATTTAATGATTTTGATAATCTTATGGCCCCTTATAAAGAAGCTTTTGAGGCTCCGGGACAGTCTTTTACGATTTGGAAAAAGCATAAGGAAACCATCAAAAACCTTCAGAAAGAAATAGAAACAATTTATCAGAGAGTCTTCTCTAATAGGGATGCAGATGTATTCACCCTGGCTTTCGAAGACTCGGTTAAAGACCAGGAGTGGCGAACTGTTTTTGAGATCCTCCTGCTAATTGACTGGAAAGATCAATTCACGGAAGCAATGTCTGTGACGGGTTTTTTTGAAAAAATTCAAAACCTGAATGAAGGTTGGTGGAAGGAAGCCCAGGAAAAAGCAAAGGAGTATTATGAACTTCTACAGCAGACAAAACCACTTGAGCATCACTTAACTACCATGGATGAAAGTCTTCAGGATTTAGAGGTCAAGAGAAATAAACTCAAATCGAATATCGAAGCATTAGAATTGAAGTGGGGAAAGCCCCTAAAGGCATACCAGGAAGATCCGGAAAAAACCTTGAAGAGTTATGAATATCGACTGGAAAAAGAGGGAGAGAGTGAACAACTGGAAAAAGATATCAATAATCTTTTGGAAGGGGAGGATCTAAAAACCCCTGAGGCGTTGGAGAATCTTTTATCTTTAAAAAATGACGAAGCGGGAATTGCCCTTGGGAAATGGCAGGATCATATTGAAAAGTTCACGGAGCTTCCTGATTTGTCAGAGGAATACGACCGACGAGCATTAGCAGATAAAAGAGAAATCTTGGAAGAGCGAACTTCTATTTTGAAGTCTTGTCTGGAAAAGTCAGAAGCTAAGAAACTGGATCTTCGTGGTGAAAAAGCAGCACTAGAGGGAGTGAACCCTATAAACTTGGCAGCTACAGAATTGGAACTACAGGAAATGGATAAAGAGATAAAAAAGCTGGAGTTTAGAAAAAAAGCCTTAGTAGTGGCCTATCAGGAAATGGATAAAGCGATTAAAGAATATCAGGAAACCTATCAAAAGAGCTTGGAAAAAACGGCGACTGCCTATTGTAGAGGAATTTCGGGGAATGAAGGGAGAAGTATTTCCTTTCGGAATCATATGGAGATCAGGATTAAGGAAGAAGGCAGGGTTGTACCTATCCAAAGGCTTAGTAAAGGAGCTAAAGATCAGGTGTTTTTATCTCTACGGTTTGCCATTAGTGATCTACTCAGTGAGGAAATGAAAATTCCCTTTATTTTCGATGATCCTTTCGTGGGTACCGATGAAAAACGATTAACAAGGATTAAAGAAACCATAGAAAAAGAACAGGGAGAACGGCAAATTTTCGTTCTTTCCCATCAATCCCAATATCGTAACTGGGGAAAAGAAGTTGAGATCACCAGACAGAAGCGTGAGATTACCAAAGAGTAAATGAAATACAAAGTAGAGGAGCAATCATATTGAAATTTCTAGAGTATATCGGAAAAATGCTGGTTCTATCCCTAATTCTGACAGTGGTGGTAAATCTATTTTTATTCGGATTTCACTACATTCCCTTTGAGATTTTTACGGAGTGGGTCTGGCGCTTTGAGCTTGGAAGGACTGTAGTTATAATTCCATGGTTTGGGATGGCAGTATTGTCTTTATTCTTTACTCTGCTTCAGTATAGCATCCGAAGACGGAATTAATTATATTAATTCAAAAGACAGACAAATTTAGAGCCTTTGGCTAATAATCTGGAAATTAAAAGTATGAAATGAGAAACACAATGAAAAATTCAAGAGACTTCGGAATAAGGGCTTTAAAATTGCTATTGATGACTTTGGTGTCGGCTATTCATCCCTGAGTTATCTTGTGAAACGTCCCATAGATCAGTTAAAGATCGATCAGAGCTTTATTCGAAATCTACACAAGGGAAAAGCGATGAAAGCAGTAGTTTCCACTGTAGTGAATATGGGAAAAGAACTCAATATGCGAGTGATTGCAGAGGGAATTGAAGAAGAAGACCAACTTCAATATCTAAGAAGCATTGATTGTCCAGCGGGGCAGGGCTACTTATTAAAAAGACCGATTGCTACCAAGGGAATTGAAGATTTATTTTAGACATGCGAATGAAGAAAAATCTGAAAGGAGGGTTGTAGATGCTATTATTGGAGCGATATCAAGAAAGGATATTACGATACATGGGACAACCCTCAGGAGAAGTTTCAAAAGATTTACAAGAACTTCTCCAGAAAGCATATGCATCAGTCGAGAAAAATATCCAACCCAAAAGTGTTTGGAAGGTCCTTGAAAAAAAAGATATAGCATTGATGATTCGTGGGAAGAATTTGGAGAATCATTTTAAGCAAGCAACCCATGGCGCAGTATTCGTCGTAACACTAGGTGAAGATATGGAGAAGTTGATTGAAGAAGGAAAAGCTCGATCTACTATGGAGGGATTGATTTTTGAAGCCATTGGCAGTGTTTATGTAGAAGCTGCCGTCGAGGATTTGCGATGTGAGCTACAGCAGGAATGGAAAGGGATGCTTAGTGCTTTTAGTCCCGGTTATGGAGACTGTCCCTTAAGTCTGCATAGAGAGATCTTGGAACTGTTGGATCGGGAAAACCACCTTGGAATTCAAGTGACGAATCATAATATATTAACTCCACGGAAGACAATAACGGGGTTCATCCCCTTAAGTAAGGATGCTAACGGTGGTAATCGCTCTTCATGTGAAGACTGCAACATGGATAAAGACTGTGTTTATCGGGATGAAAAAATCATACTTTTCGATGGTGGAATGGGAACGGAGCTCCAAAGGCACGGATTTGGACATCTGGAAAATCTAACAAGTCTCAACATCACCCATCCCACAGCTGTTCTAAAGGTCCATCAAGGGTTTGTTAAAGCCGGAGCCGAATACGTAAGCACCAATACTTTCGGCGCGAACGCTATAAAAATTCAGGATCCTTACGTACTGAAAGAAACAATAAAGCAGGGAGTTGAACTGGCGAAAAAAGCCAATCCAAAGAAGGTTTTTTTGGATGTAGGTCCTCTGGGCGTATTGATGAAACCCCAAGGGGAATTTACTTTTGAACAAGCCTATCGTATTTTTCAAGAAACGATTCGTATCGGATTGGAAAATGGTGTGGATGGAATCCTTTTGGAGACTTTTACTGATCTGTATGAGATCAAAGCTGCGATTTATGCAGCAAAGGAGCAAACGAGTCTTCCGGTTTATGCCACCATGTCCTTTGAGAAAAATGGACGAACTTTTCTCGGACTACAGCCTAAAGTTGCTCTTAGAGCCCTTGAGGCTTTTGGGGCGGACGTGGTGGGAATTAATTGTTCTGTTGGACCAAAGGAAATGATCCCTTGGATTCGCGAGAGCATCCCTTATCTATCAAAGCCGGTATTGGTTCAAGGAAACGCAGGCCTTCCATTCCATCAGGAGGGTAAGGAACAGTTTCATTTATCCTCGATGGATTATGCCGCCTATACAGAAGAACTGGTTGATTTGGGGGTTAAAATCATTGGAGGCTGTTGTGGTACCGGCACTAAAACGATTAAAGCTGTGAGTGATGCATTAAAGGATCAAGTTTATCGTCCGCCGGAAAGAGTAAAAACCCTACCTTTTACCTGCTCTTATAACGAAGGAGTATTTATTGAAAGACCAATAATTGTCGGGGAGCGGATTAATCCCACGGGGAAAGCTGTAATTGAAGAAGCGTTAAGATCTCATAATTACAGTGAAATACTACAAGAGGCGGTTCTTCAAAAAAAAGAAGGCGCTAAAATACTGGATGTCAATGTCGGTTTATCAGGGGTAAAGGAGGAAATTGTTCTTCCGGAGGTGATTGAAGAGATACAGCAGGTAGTATCCACGCCGCTACAGATTGACACATCTGATGTACAGGCTTTAGAAAAAGCCCTTCGGATTTATAATGGAGTACCGATTATTAATTCAGTAAATGGTGGGCAAGCGTCAATGGACACGGTTCTTCCTTTAGGGGAGAAATACGGGTGCAGCATTATTGCTTTAACCTTTGATGATCAGGGACTACCAAAAACTGCAGAAAAAAGAGTGCAGATTGCAAAGAGGATTATCGCTCGCGCAAAAGAATTGGGCATGCCAAAGGAAAGAATCATCTTCGATCCGCTGGCTCTGACCGTAGCCCATGAAGCGGACCAGGCAAAGGAAAGTTTGAAAGCATTAAGGATTATTAAAGAAGATTTGGGGTGTAAGACCATACTTGGCCTAAGCAATATCTCTTATGGTATGCCTCAACGAAGTCGGATTAATCAAAGCTTTTTAACCTTGGCATTATACGAGGGGCTGGATCTATTGCTAATGGATCCCGGAGACCAAGGGATGAATGAGGCCCTGGCTTCTTTTACACTACTATCCAATCAGGACCCCCAAGGGAAAAATTTCACAGGGATTTTTAGGGCGTCAAAGGAGAGTATGCACAATAAGGAACCGAACCTAATTTCTTGGAAAAGTTTATTGCTGGATGGAAACCCGAAGGAATTTGAAAAGGCTCTTTTGAAATGGATAAAGGATAATCCCGTGAATCTTTCAAACTACGAATATTTTGTTGAACAGGAACTGCTTCAAGCTTTTGACCAAATAGGAGATCTTTATGATCGGGAAGAAGTATTCTTACCCCAGCTGATTCAAGCAGCAGAAGTTTTAAAATCAGGTCTCCGATTGATTCATGAAGAGACTTTAAGTATTGACTTCAAGAAGAATTTTAAGAAAAAAGATAGAATTCTATTGGCGACGGTGGAAGGAGATCTTCACGATATCGGGAAAAATATTTTTCATATATTAGTGGAAAATTACGGATATGCTGTTACAGATTTAGGGAAAGATGTGAAAACCGAGACGGTTTTGAAGGAAATGAAAGAAAATGATTTTTTCATCGTTGGATTATCGGCGTTAATGACGACTACCCTGGGTTCGATGGAAAAGACCATAAAAGCAATAAAAACTAGATATCCCAATAGCAAAATCATTGTTGGTGGTGCGGTACTAACTGAGAACTATGCAAAAGTCCTTGGTGCGGACGCCTACGCTAAAGACGCAAGAGAAGGCGTTTACTGGGTTAAAAAGTGGACGGCTTATTCTGTATAATATTAAAAATTGCTAAAACTGGGGGGAAGAATAAAATGAATAAATGGAGTGTGACAAAAAGGATTCAAGAATCGGAGCCCGGAGAAGGCAATCCGGTGAAGGATATTCTGGTAGATGAAAATGTGATTAATGTGCTGGATTTTACTTTCAGATAGGGGTATGATATTATGAATAAAAGTTCATTATATAAAAAAACTTAATGCATTATGCTCATAATATTCATCGGAAAAAACTTAATCTATGAGGGGGGGATCCAATGCCGAAAATCATAGAAAATATTGAGCAAAAGATTTTCAATGCTGTGGTCGTATTGATTAGAAAACATGGCTATTCTGCAGTCAACATGCGCATGATTGCTAAAGAATCAGGTATAGCAGTGGGTACTCTTTATAACTACTATTCCGACAAAGAAGATCTAACTACAACTGTGGTGTATTTAAGTTGGAAAGAAACTTTAAAGAACCTTGAAAAAATATTAGACAACGCCCTAACCCCTAGAGAGAAACTCCATCTTTTTCTGGAGCGCCTATATGGAGAAATAAGTCAACGTCGGGGAATCGGCAGTGAATTGATGAAACATGATTTGTACAAGGATAAAAAATTTATTGAGGTTCAGGTAACCTATACCCGGATTTTTCGCAGATTGTTGCATGAGTTGGAAAAGGGAGAGGGAAAATCCTATGAAGAAAGTTATGTAAAACGGATTCAAAAAAATATTATGCAGATTACGATTAATCTCGTGAATGAGTTTATTGATGAAGACCAGGAGAATATCAAATACTTAAAGAAAGTCGCTGATCAGCTTCTATAGCGACTATTCTTTTGCAAGGATATGAACATGTATTCATATAGCGATAATAAACAGAGAAGAATTTAAATGACTGAGGATTATTTATTTCAGGGCTTATCAGAATGTAAAATATAGGATATAATTAAAAATATAACGAAAATTTTCGTTCCCCTATAAGGAGAGAGATTATGAATATTCAAAACAATATATTCGACACTGCTTTAATTTTTGAGGGTGGTGGTATGCGAGCCAGTTACACAGCGGGATTTGTAAATCATTTGTTGGAGAATGAACTATATTTTGACTTTGTGTCCGGGATTTCTGCAGGTGCGAGTCACAGTGTTAATTATTTATCGAGAGATAGAGAGCGAACTAAAAAATCCTTTGTAGATTTAGTGATGGACCCAAACTTTGGAGGCTGGAAATCTTTTATAAAAGGGGAAGGTTATTTCAGATCAAAATATATTTACGAAGACACCCCTTATAAAGACGCAGCTCTACCTTTGGATTTTCATACTTTTATAGAAAACCCCGCCAAAATGCGAGTGGGGGCCTTTGATATTGATCAAGGAAAAATAGTTTATTTACGAAAAGAAGATGTAAAGGAAATTCAGGATTTAATGAAGATGGTTCGCGCCTCCTCATCCATGCCGATGTTTATGCCTATAACAAAATTTCGGGGGCACCGTTTTTTAGACGGAGGAATTGATGGAGGCATAGCTTTAGAGGCAGCAAAGAAAGCCGGATTCTCTAAATTCTTTGTAGTTCTTACACGGCCAAAGGGTTACAGAAAAACAGCAGTCAAATTTTCCGGTATTATCAAAGCCTACTATCGAAAATATCCTAAGGTTGTAAAAGCTCTACAGACAAGACACATCCGATATAATCAAACTCTAGAGGAATTAGAAGGCTTAGAAAAAGCAGGGAAAGCCTTTCTGGTATACCCTGATCATATGCCGGTTTCTAATCGGGAGAGAAGCTATCAAAAGCTTTTGATGAGTTATGAATCCGGTTATGAACAAGGGAAGCGAGATCTACCGAAGTGGAAAGAATTTTTAGGGATATAATACCATTCGAAGGGGGAATTCATTTGAATACTAAAGCAAGTTTTGAAAAAGAGAAAAGCATACGGGAAAAAGAGCATGAGGAAATGGCTTACCAAGGCGCCCTAGAAGGCATTGTATTATTAAAGAATGAAGAAATATTACCGGTTTCTCCAAGGAAGGTTGCACTTTTTGGAGCCGGGGCAAAACGTACTATTAAGGGGGGGAGTGGATCCGGAGAAGTAAATGAACGGCATAGTGTAAGTATTATGGAAGGTTTGATCAATAAGGGCTTTGATGTTGTGACAAGGGACTGGATAAAAGATTATGACAAGGAGTTTGAAGAAGCTAGAAGTCAGTATCAAAATCGATTGGAAGAACACTTTAAGAATCGAAAGTTTCAACAATTAATGGAACAGCCTTTTCGTTATCCTTTTGGACGTAGAATACAAAAAAGAGACATTGGGAATAAAGGTACGGATTTTTGTATATATGTAATTTCCAGACAATCCGGTGAGGGGAGTGACCGGTGGCTAAGGGCTAATGACTTTCATCTATCGGATATCGAGAGGGAAAATTTAATTATGTGTGCGCGATTTTATGAAGACATTCTCGTGGTAATCAATACAGGGGGACCTTTTGATGTTCGGTTTGTTGATGAAATTCCTGAAATTAAAGGTTTAGTGTATTTTGCACAGCAGGGTTGCCAAGGGGGAAGAGCACTTGCGGATCTTATTTCCGGGGATGAAAATTTCTCAGGAAAGCTTACGGATACCTGGTATAAAAGTTATGAAGACGTGCCTTTTCACGATGATTATAGCTATATGCGCGGCAACCCCATGAATGCATTTTATGAAGAAGGAATCTATGTAGGCTATCGCTATTGTGATTCCTATAATGTAGAACCTCAATACCCATTTGGGTATGGAATGAGTTATACAAATTTTCAGTGGGATCTTCTCGGAACAAAATTAGAGAAGACAAAACTGCGTCTTCGTTGTCGTGTAAAAAATCGAGGGAAAAAATATTCAGGAAAAGAAATCTTACAGTTTTACATCAGTTGTCCCCAAGTACATATAAAAAAAGAGTATCAAAAACTGGTGGGCTTTTATAAAACCACCGAGTTGGCCCCTGGAGGGGAGGAAAATTTTGAACTCACCGTAGATATAAAAAGTTTTGCCAGTTACCATGAAATGGATGCCAGCTTTATGCTTGATGAGGGGGATTATATTCTGCGTATGGGGAACTCTTCGAGAAATAGCAAGCCCTGTGCAGTAATTAATTTAGACCATCAGACATTCGTATCCATTCATCAAAATGTATGCAAAACCCGTTCTGAAGTCCGGGAAATTAAACCTGCTGAAATTGAGTATCAGGATGACTTAAATGATCTGCCAAGGCTTCAAATAAACCGAGAGGATATTGAAATCGAAACCTTTGACTATGAAAAACATGAAATTTTAGCGGGAGAAGAAGTAAGCAAGCTGATGAATGATCTGTCAGACTATGATTTAGTACAATTGGTAGTAGGTTCCGGAATGAAAAAAACATTGTTAAATCAAAATCACTTCAATGTACCGGGAGCCGCAGGATATACCACATCAAAACTGGCTTTCAAAGGGGTCCCCAATGCAGTATTTGCTGATGGGCCGGCGGGGCTTCGGCTGTCAAAACGTTCTACCCTACAATCACGAGGAAAAATTAAAATGGTGGATGCACCAATGGATTTTTTCGAATACTTACCGAATATTATTAAAAACCGTATATTTGGAGACTCGAAAAAGCATCCCCTGGTGTATCAGTATGCCACGGCGTTTCCAATTGCTACAGCTCTGGCCCAGAGTTGGAATACTAAACTTGTAGAGGAAATTGGGTTAGCTCTGGGAAAAGAGATGGAAGAATACGGTGTGAACTTTTGGCTAGGTCCCGGCATGAACATCCACAGGAATCCACTAGGGGGTCGGAATTTTGAATATTACAGTGAGGATCCATATCTTACAGGTAAAATTGCAGCTGCGGCTATAAGGGGATGCCAGCAAATCCCGGGGAATAAAGCGACTATTAAACATTTTTGTGTAAACAACCAGGAAGGGAATCGTCAGCGGGTATCAAGCAATATCAACGAGCGAACTCTTAGGGAAATTTATCTTCGGGGATTTGAAATCGCAGTAAAGGAAAGTCGTCCCAAGGCTGTTATGACCAGTTATAATCGGATTAACGGAACTTATACCGCTAATAGCTATGACCTATGTACTAAGATTCTGAGGAATGAATGGGGTTTTGAAGGCGTGGTCATGACCGATTGGTATGCTACTGGTGGAAAAACAGCGGATGCAGTCCTTTGTATAAAAGCAGGGAACGATCTTATTATGCCGGGGAAAAAATCCGACAAAAGAAGAATTTATCAGGGATTACGAAAAAAAGTATTGGCTCGGGAAGATCTTAAGCGCAGTGCTCGAAATATATTAATAGAGATTCTTGAAAATAAAAATACTTGGGAAAGTTAAGGGATTAACGAATTTTAAAAAACGATTCTTTATCGAGTAAGCCTTTTGAGTTTAGGGTATAAGTGAATGAAAATTGAATTATTAAAGAAGAAACAAGAGTATAAACAGTGGAGGGTCGTTTATGGCAAAGAAAAATTCTATGATTGAAAGACAATTGGTACATCGAACCATTCGAGAATTCACGGATCAGAAGGTCTCTAAAGAAAACCTCGACACCTTGATGGAGGTGGCAAGACGTACGGCCACCTCTAACGGAATGCAGTCTTACTCCATACTGCACATCACGGATCCCCAAAAGCAGAACGCTATTTCCGAGATCAGTAACCAAGAATACATCGCCCGGTCACCGGTTCTTCTCATTTTTATTGTGGATCAGTTCAGAAACAATGCCATTATGCGGGAAAAAGGGTGTGACAGTGAAAATGCCGGAGATATGGATCGATTTACTCAAGGTTTTACCGATGCTTCGATTGCGGCTCAAAACGTGGTTAATGCCGCGGAAGCCATGGACCTTGGGGCGAATTACTTAGGTAGTATATTGAATGATTCGGAAAAATTATGCCAAATACTAAATTTGCCGAAATTAACATTTCCCGTAGTGGGGCTTCGTATCGGATATCCAAATCAGGATCCTCAACTAAAGCCGAGGCTGAGTAAGCGGATGCAGGTTTTTGAAAATGAATACCATATTTTTGATAACTACCTGGAGGAAATTGCAGATTATGATCAAGAGATGACCAACTACTATGATCTCCGTAATGCCAATCAGCGGGTAGACTGCTTTAGCGATCAGGTGGTAAGCAAAACCTCAAACAGCATCAAAAAACGACAGGAAATATTACAAGTTATTAAAAAACAGGGTTTTCAAGTGAAGTAGATTATGCTAATTAAAACTGTACCCGAGGGTCCGCCTCTTTGGTACGGTTTTTAAATATAAGATATTATTTTTTTAATCATAAAGGGATTTTACTCCCCTGTGTAGAATTATTAAGAAGTAGGGTTATAATATCAGTGGTTACCGTGGTTGCCGGTTAAACTACTTGGTAAATACCTATTATAAATGTTTCAAAATCAACCATACTATAGGAGGTAAGCCATGAATGAGAAGACATTGCTGAAACGATGGGAAGTAGAAGAATCATTAACCTGGGATTTATCGAGGCTATATGCAGTACCGGAGGATTTTGAGAAAGACTTGCAATCTTTTTTACCGAAAAGTGAAGAAATACAACAAAATTTTGAGGGACGATTGGATTCTCCGGAAACGATTCTTAATTATTTAGAGGATTACGAGGCTCTATTAAAAAAAGTTTCCAAAGCCGGTACGTATAGTTTTTTAGCTTCTTCGGTGGACGAGACCAATGAAGAAAACCAGCAGCGGCTTGCTAAGGCTCAAATGATATTTTCCAAGGTGATGGGGAACTTATCCTTCATCGAAAGTGAACTAAAAGAAGCGCCGGAGGACATATTGAAAGTAGCCATGGAAAAGACCGAGAAGTTCCGAGTAATGTTGGAAGATATTCTTCGAAGTAAACCCTATAAATTACACCGGGAAGTGGAAAAAACCTTAGCCTATTTAGAACCGGTACTGGAAGCTCCTTATCAGATCTACAATCAGGCGAAGCTGGCAGATTTAAGTTTTCCAAACTTTACTGTGGAGGGTAAAGAGTATCCTTTAAGTTTTGTGCTTTTCGAAAATGATTATCAGATGGAACCCGATGTAAAGGTCCGTCGAGAAGCTTTTCGATGCTTTTCGAAGGAGCTTAGAAAATATCGAAACACTATGGCTTCAACTTATCATACGAAACTGCAACAGGAAAAAGTTCTATCGGATCTACGGGGGCATAAAAACATTTTTGAATATTTGCTGTTTGATCAGAAGGTGGAACGGAGTCTTTATGATCGGCAAATTGATTTAATTATGAAGGAACTGGCACCACACATGAGGCGCTATGCAAAACTGTTACAAGAGGAGCATAATCTCGATAAAATAACCTATGCAGACTTAAAAATCTCCTTGGACCCGGAATATGATCCGAAGGTTACCATTGAAGAATCCAAGGAATATATTAAAGGTGCTCTTTCCATTCTTGGAGAGGATTATCTTGATTTGGTAATGCGTTCCTACGATGAGCGATGGGTAGATTTTGCACAAAATGTGGGTAAATCCACCGGAGGGTTTTGTGCCGGTGTTCATGGCCATAATGCCTATATACTTCTATCCTGGAGTGGACTGATGAGCGAAGTCTTTACGCTGGTTCACGAGCTTGGTCACGCAGGACATTCCATGTTGGCGGCAAAGGAGGTAAATTTATTTGAGATGGATGTTTCAAGATATTTTGTAGAAGCGCCATCGACAATCAATGAACTGTTTTTAACAAATTATCTAGTAGAAAAGAGTGAGGATCCTAGGTTTAAGCGTTGGGTCTTATCCTCTATGATTGCTAACACTTATTACCATAATTTTGTCACCCACCTATTAGAAGCTACTTATCAGCGGGAGGTTTATAAGCTGATTGATCAGGGAAATTCCGTTCATGCTAATACTTTAGATAAGCTTAAAAAACAAGCGTTAAAGGATTTCTGGGGAGATGCGGTGGAGTTAAATGAAGGCGCTGAGCTTACCTGGATGCGACAACCCCATTATTACGACGGTTTATATCCCTATACCTATAGCGCAGGCCTTACAGTGGCAACTGCAGTGAATCAACGAATATTAGCGGAAGGAGAACCTGCTGTGAATGACTGGCTACAAGTGCTTAAATCCGGAGGTACCTTAGATCCGGTTGGGCTGGCAAAACTCGGCGGTGTTGATATTACAACGGACAAGCCTTTACGAGATACCATAGATTATATCGGTAAAATGGTTGATGAAATTGAAAGTCTTACTGCGAAGATTAATGGCAAATAAAGAGATTAAAAAAGCCATCATATCGGAGGATTGGCTAATCATTTAATTACTTGCTACGACTTCCAATGCGTTTTTCTCCTCGATAGTAGATTTAATATAGTAACTGATTCTATAGAAAAAGCATCGAAAGGTGCTTTTTCATCGTATTATAAGACCTAAACATAAAAGAAGGTATTCATAGGACCGTTTTTAATGTAAAATAGGTATTGAAAGGTTTGGTTATTATGGATGAAAATATCTTATGAAGAGGGGTCTAAGGTGATGTTGGAGAAATTTTATGTAATCGGAAAAAACGTTTTACTTTTATTTTTGATTATTTACATAGGAAGTTTGATAGATTGGGTGTTTAATCCACTTCGAGTAGCCTTTCAAACATTATTTATTCCGGTGATACTAGCCGGTCTCATGTTTTATTTGTTAAGACCCTTTGTAAATCTTTTAAATAAGAAGATGAGCAGAGGTCTATCCATCTTACTGATTTATTTAGTTTTTATCGGAATCATTGTAGTGAGTCTCGCCCTTTTAGGACCGGTACTGCAAGGTCAGATTATGAGTCTTGCCAACAATATTCCTCAGATTTTCGAAGGGATCCAGGAGTGGATTTTGGAAATAGATTTGTTTAACCGAATCAGTCAACTTCAGCAGGAAGAATTTTTAAACATCGATGGCTACATTGAGTCCGTCATGGAAACCCTTAACAATTGGGGAAGAGGCGCTGTAACCGGGGTGGGCAGTCTCTTAGGATCTTTAGCCTCAGCGGTTTTTACGTTGATTTTACTGCCGATTCTGCTTTTCTATGTGTTAAAGGATTCTAAGAAATTTCAGGAAGGATTTATTAAGATGTTTTACCGAAAGCAACAACAGGAGGTTCGAGATATTTTAGAGGATGTAGATCGGGCCCTCAGTTCTTATATTCAAGGGCAGGGTTTGGTATGTTTATTCGTTGGGATTTTATGCCTTATTGCTTTTTTAATCATCGGTTTGGACTATGCTCTTCTTCTAGCTATCATAGCAGGACTTACCAATATTATTCCTTTTTTCGGACCTTGGATCGGAAGCATTCCGGCTGTGATAGTAGCCCTGTTTTTATCTCCGATCACTGCATTGTTTACGATACTTGCGATTATTATTATTCAACAAATTGAGAGCAACGTAATTTCTCCTCAAATAATCGGGAAAAAACTAAATTTGCATCCCTTAATTATCATCTTTCTGATTCTTATTGCAGGACAGCTGGTAGGTTTGATCGGAATGATCTTAGTAGTTCCCTTGTTTGCATCGGTTCGTGTATTGTTTACCCATGGTCGTAAGATTTGGAAAATCAAAACCGAAATGAATAATAAAATCATTGAAAAGAAAAAATGATGAGACCCTGTCTTTAAATAGGCGAACCTATTTTGTACTCTAATTGCTAATAAAAAAAACCACCTAATGGTGGTTTTTTTATTAGCTGTCTATTTCATTCAGTCGTTTTTGGGCCTCTTCGTAGGTAAGTCCTTGCTCTTTTACAAGTTTTTGGATCAACCGATCCCGACTACCTAAAACAGCCCCTAAATCTTTTTGCTCCAAATCAGGCCACTCCTGCAGTATTTTTTTTTCTAACTCACTGCTATCATTTTTAAATTCTTTATTTGCCATGGTAAACCTCCTCTTATGAATAAGTTTTAAACATCATACTCATCCATTCGCTGGTCAACTTCTTCCCGGGATAACCCGTATTTTTTTCCGATTTTTTCTGCAGCTTTATTTTTGTCACCTTCAAACTCATTGAGTTCATCATCGGTAAGATCATGCCATATTTTTTTTACTTTCGTTTTAAATTCTTCCCAGCTACTATCCGGTTGTTTACTATTCACAATACAACACTCCTTTTTATAAGTTATATTATTTCAATACCCGAAATAATGACGAGTTAAACACGGAAGTCAAAATGAATATAGAAGGTCAACGAGATAGTTTGGCAAGGGTTATTTAATAGAGAAAGCCATTTTCGGTTGATTGCAGGTAGGACAGCGCCAGTGTTCCGGCAAGTCGTCGAAACTTGTTCCCGGTTCTATGTCTCGGATTTTATCTCCTCGTTCCGGGCGATAAGTATATCCACAGACGGTACATTTATAATGGTCCACGTAAAGTCTCCTCTCTGTAGTCAAATATAATATTTATATACCCTACAAGGAAAGGTTGCAATCCATAAATTAGAAAAAATCCACATCTAAGCGGTATATTTTATTGAGATAGGGTAATATATATACGTAGGATGGGTATAACCGTGCAACATAAGAGAGGTGATATTATGGTAGATCATAACGATGAAAAGGCGGATCTTTTTTTTGCAGGACCGGTATTTATCATTGCTTGGGAATCAAAACCAAATTGGCCGATAAAATACGTATCAAAAAATGTTCAGGATATACTAGGATACAGCCCGGAAGAAATGAGGGATCCTGCTTTTCGATATAACGATTTGATCCATCCGGATGATTTACATCGAATTGAAAGGGAATCATTGGGAAATATCAAAAAAAATCAGGATACCTATGAACTTTTTTATCGTATTAAAACAAAAAATGGTGAGTATCGATGGTTCTATGATTATAGTAAGGTAGACCGGAATGAACAGGGAGAAGCAGAGCAGATTCGTGGATATCTGGTGGACCAAACCCTATTGATCGATACGCAAAAGCACCTTAACTGGGAGCAACAACGGTTAGGAGATACCTTGGAGGCCGGCAATATCGGCACCTGGGAATGGAATATTCAAACCGGAGATGTATTGTACTTTGAAAATTTACGAAAAATCAGTGGTTTCAACACGAATGAACTTTTACCTTTAAGTCTGGAAAATTGGAAGAAATTCGTACATCCCGAGGATCTAGATCAAGTAGAAGGTGAAATTCAAAGGATATATAATAAAGAACAGGAAAACTACGCCCTGGAAATTCGAAGAAAGCATAAGGACGGACACTGGGTTTGGATAGAAGAAAAAGGTAAAGTTATACAATGGACAAAGGATGGGGAACCTCTATTATTGAGAGGGATATACATCGATATTACAAGACGAAAAACAATTGAGAAGGACCTGATCGAAGCCAAAAGGGAAGCGGAAAGTGCAAATCAAGCGAAATCCACTTTTCTTGCAAACATGAGCCATGAAATTCGAACGCCCATGAATGGAATTATTGGGTTTCTTGAACTTCTATCCGATACGGAAATGACTGTTCAGCAAAGAAGCTATTTGAAACATGTACAAAACGCTTCAAAGAATCTGATGAGTATCCTAAATGATATATTGGATTTATCAAAAATTGAATCGAATAAGATGGCATTGGAATCGATCCCTTTTGATATAAGAATAACCATGGAGTCAGTAATAGCTATGTTCTCACAACAAGCTTATATGAAAGGTTTAGACCTTAATATGACAATGGATAAAAATATACCACAGTTTGTAGTGGGGGATCCGACACGCCTGCATCAGGTATTGGCTAATCTACTAAGTAATGGTATTAAATTTACTTCTAAAGGAGAAGTCAATCTACGTGTTAAAGCAGAGAAGAAGTCAGAAAGTAATACCCTAACGATCGTCTTTGAAGTAGAAGATACTGGAATTGGCATTGAAGAGATCCATATGGACAAACTGTTTCGCAGCTTCACGCAGATTGATGAGAGCCATACCCGTCTTTATGGAGGGACCGGATTAGGATTAAAAATTACCCAAACCCTAGTAGAACTAATGGAAGGGACCATTGATGTAAAAAGCGAATACGGAGTAGGGAGTTCTTTTGTAGTCCGATTACCCTTTGAAACTTTTGAGGGTTCCTCGCAAAAACATATAAAGGATGACTCCGCTTTAAGCGAAGATCCGAAAGGATCAAATGGCTTAATAAAAACAAAAGTTCTAGTTGCAGAAGATCAGGAAATAAATCAGGAAATCATGGTGGAACTGTTGGCGAAAAAAGGAGTAAACTGCGACGTGGCAGCCAACGGAATGGAAGTTATAGAAAAATTTAAAAAAGAGTCCTATGACCTGATACTTATGGACTGTCAAATGCCAGTAATGGATGGATATGACGCTTCAAGAGGTATTCGTAAGATGGAGGGGGAACAGCCTAAAATAATTGCGATGACCGCTTATGCCATGAAGGAAGATGAGAAAAAATGTTTGGAAGCCGGTATGGACGGTTATTTAAGTAAACCCATCGATTTAACCCAACTGGAAAAAATTATTGTAGAAGCCCGGCAAGAAAAAGCTCAATACGATAAAAACATTAATAATGAAGATCAAGATAATAAAGAAAAAATTAGTAAAATCCATAATGAAGGCTTAACCGATAGAGGAGCTAATGCCACAAAAGCTTCTAAAGGTAAGATAGAAGACCGAAATAGAGGAAAGAAGAAAGACATGCTCAGGAAATCAGAAGAGAAAAATGGATATAAGAGGTTTATTAAAAACTTGTTTAAACAATAAACAGACCGATACCCTGCAATCGAATAAATACTAAAATGACTATGAGATATTATTGTAGCAGGTTTGTGGGTATATATTAATTGAGTATTAAAATTACAGGAGGTGTTGGAAAATGAAAACCGTAGGGAAAGTTACATCCGTTGAAAATCATAAAGCTATGGTTTTAATTGCTCCTTCCGGTAGTTGCGGATGAGCACAAAAGTCTTGCAGCCATTGTGCGGGCAAGGATCAACTCGTTGAAGTTGAAAATTCTTTAGAAGCAAAGGAAGGACAGCGGGTACTGGTTGAAATAGAAAATCCGAAAATTTCAAGCAATGCTTTTTATGTATATATTATTCCCTTAGTGGTGATGGTGATTGGCGTATTAATTGGTCTTCGGCTAGGGCAAAATGCTGGATATGAAGATTTTGCAGAAATCATCAGCGTGGTTACCGGGATCGTGTTTTTAGTTTTTAGTTATATTATTTTAAGTTTATTTGATCGAAAAAGAAAAGACAACCAACAACAGGAATCATTGGTTCAAATGAAAGAAATTATTGGTGAGTAGGAGGGGGATTATGAGCAACAAAATTGAGCAAGTAGTGATCGAATGCATTCGGGGAGATATCGTAGCGCAAGAGGATATAGATATCGTTGTAAATGCTGCAAATGCAGAACTACGTACCGGTGGAGGTGTAGCGGGAGCCGTTCATCGAGGAGCAGGTCCGAAGCTTGAAATGGAAAGTCAAAAACATGCTCCAATTGCCCCAGGGGAAGCCGTAATCACAAAGGCTTATAATTTACCAAATAAATATGTAATCCATTGTTTAGGGCCGGTTTACGGACTGGACAGCCCGGAAGATAAGCTGCTTGGAGATTGTTACCGAAAAGCTTTAATGATTGCGGAGGAAAAGGAACTGTACTCCATTGCATTTCCTGCGATTTCAACCGGTGCTTTCGGTTACCCAATAGAAGAAGCTGCAGAAGTTGTATTTACAACGATTAAAGAACTCATCCCCAATCTAAAAAGTGTAAAAATAATAAGGTTTGTGCTTCATAGTAAAAGAGATCTTGATATTTATAAAATAGCATTGAATCAGTTGTAATATAATTGCAATTCAGTTTGTTAATCTTAAGTCAGGGTATAAATAGAATGAGAAAAAATCCAAGATATGAGGAGGGATGGAGATGAAGATATTAGTATGCTTTGACGGTTCCGAGCCAAGCAAACGAGCAATTGAAAAAGCACATCGATTAACAGCAGATTGTGGAGTTCATGAGGTCACAATTATTCATGCTTATCAAGATGATTACTGGGTCTCCTTAGGGGACGGTTATGCGCCCTCACCGGATATGCTTAAAAAATTGGAGGACTACGAAAAAAGTAAAATTCAGGACAAAGAAGAGGAGATTAAGAAACACATTAAAGCTTTCGATGATACTGAAGCGATAGTGGATATAAAAATGATCCATGGACATCCCGCCAGGGTTATTACCAAAGTAGCAGAAGAAGGGAATTACGATTTGATTATTATTGGAAGCCGTGGGTTGGGGACCTTTCGAAAAGTAGTATTGGGAAGTGTCAGTAATGCTGTAATGCAGGGAACAAATGTGAGTGTGATGGTGGTTAAATAAACTGAATACTAAATAAAAAGGAGTGGTTTGATGAAAATACTAGTTTGCTATGACGGTTCCGAAGCCAGTCAAAGAGCGATTGAAAAAGCCCATCAGTTAACTGCGGACTGTGGAATTCATGAAGTTACTTTATTGCATGCCTATGAAGATTACTCTTGGGTTGCAACCTCCGCAGACGGTTATGCACCTTCGCCGGAAAACCTAACGAAGCTTAGAGATCTTGAAGAAAAAAAAGTAGAGGACAGAAAAGATACTCTGCTAAAAGAAGCACAAAAATTTGATGACACTGGCGCAAAAATGGAAGTGAAATTGATTCAGGGGCATCCTGCTACGGTGATTACTGAAACGGCTGAAGAAGGGGAATATGATTTGATCATCATGGGAAGTCGTGGTCTAGGAGGACTTCGAAGAGTGGTCCTGGGAAGTGTCAGTAATTCTGTTATTCAAGGAACGGACATTAGTGTAATGGTTGTTAAGTAAATGTATTTTCTATTCAATAATAGATAAACCCTTATTAAAGAAATTTCTTTAATAAGGGTTTATTTAATAATACTTACATGAAAAAAAGATTGTTTTTTCATGTAAGTATTTAGGAAAGTACAAAAACAGGCTAATAATTATTGAAAATCAATAAAAAATGATAAAAAGAATTGTATCTATGTGCGAAAGCTGTTAAAATATTTCTATATGAAAAATTAAAATATTCTGATATTTATTATTAAGAATATACATTATTAAAAAAACAGTTAAGAGGAGGCGTATTATGTCAAAATTTCATCAACCACCGAATATTTTTGTGGAACAAGTTCAAATAAAGGTTAGCAACCTAGAAATTGCTTTGGAATTTTATGAAGAGGTTTTAGGATTCAAAGTGTTGGAAAAAAAAGATAACTTAGCCAGTCTTACAGCAGATGGTAAAAAAGCGTTAATAGTGCTGGAAGAAATTAAAGGGGCCAAGCGTAAAAAGAAAAAAACCATAGGGCTCTATCATTTCGCCATTCTTTTGCCTGGCCGTAAAGCTTTAGGTTCTTTATTGGAACATATCAATAAATTTGACTCCCCTATTATTATAGGGGCTTCGGACCATGGAATTAGTAAAGCTATCTATGTTGAGGATCCTGATGAAAATGGTATAGAAATTTATAAGGACACCTCGCCGGAAACATGGAAATGGGATCGTGGAAAAATTATGGAGAAAACGGAACGTTTAAATATGAAGGAATTAATCAAAGAGGCGAAAAATCAGGAATGGGAAAAAATGCCGGATGAGACCGTAATCGGTCATATTCATCTAACTGTAAAGGATTTAGAGGAGTCGAAGGAATTTTATTGTGATTTATTAGGACTGAATCTTGTGATGGAATATCCTAATCAGGCACTTTTCTTCTCTAGCGGTGGTTATCATCATCATGTGGCCATCAATACTTGGGGAACAAAGAATGCGAAGGGATCGGAAGAAAAACAGGTTGGTTTAAGGCATTTTACTATGAATTTTCCAAATGAATGGAAAAGACAGGCTGCGGTTGAGCGACTGGAAAAGAAGGATTATACGATTGAAAAATTTGGAGAAGGCACGGATCTTTTAACAGTAGATCCTTCTGGAAATTCCCTGCGTCTAAAACTTTACAGTAGCGAAGATACTTCAATCCTTACTTAGATCCTTAGCTGTTTATGAATGGCAAAAGCTCTGAAAGATTTTCCTTGATAGCGCTATATTCGTTATAAGGAATAGTCCTCCAGGGCCTTTTTGTTTTTGATTCGTATTTGACGGTTTCCTTTCATATCAATAATTCCTTCTGATTGAAACTGAGATAACTGACGGCTTACAGTTTCTCGAGTAAGACCCAAATAATTAGCCATATCTTCCCGGCTAACAGGGAAAGTTATCTCAAGCATACCGTTTCGTTCCAGACCGAAGTGTTCTAAAAAGTGAAGTAGCAATTTAGCAATTCGTTGTCCGACATTTTTGGCAGTAACGGTTTGTACCAGCTCTTCTAAATTGGTAATCCGATCGTAAGCATAAGCAAGAACCTTTTCATTTATCTTTGGAACGTCTTTTAGTATCTCCTGGAAATTTTTCCGGCTTAACGTACATAAACGGGTGGGTTCAAGAGCAGCCGCGTAATAGGGATATGCATTTTCCTTAAAGAGATTCAGATCCCCGAGAAAATCACCTGAGCTGAGAAGATAAAGGATTTGTTCCTTACCTTCCTGGGTATAAGTAAACACTTTAATGCTGCCTTCATTGACGATCCAGAGTCGCTCTGCCGCATCTCCTAATTGAAATAAAAAGTCTCCTTTTTGATATTCTCGACGGTCAATTTTTTTTATTACCGTAGTCATATCCTCGGGATTCAGATGGGAAAAAAGAGAGATTTTACTGACGCAATAAGTTTCATTACAGGTTTTGCAGCGGGCAGGTATCGTGGTCAGTTTTTTGTTCATAGCCATCCTCCTTTCGAATATTCTGCAACCATTAATTTGTAATTATATCATATCACAGATTCATAGATATTTTTGCATAAAAAATGGTTACGTGATTACAATCACAGCTGGAAATCTTCTTAGCCGATATAATGGGTTTAAGAAATCAAACATTGCTGGTTGTGATCAAAGAAACGAGCAAACAGAAATGAAAAAATAAGAAGGAGTGGCTAATGATGAATAACATTCAAGGAGAAGTACAAACCTTTAAAAGAAATATGAGCTTAGGAGAGGTAGCAAGTATTTATCCGGGAGCGATTAATTTCTTTATGGATTTAGAAATTGATTTTTGTTGCGGAGGAAACAGACCCATAGGGGAAGCCCTAGAAGTAGAAAATTATAATGTACAAGAGATTTTGGGAAATATCCAAAGCCAATACCAAAAGGATGTTGAACAGGGACATGAGATGAAGGATTTTAATCAATTATCGAAAAGTGCGTTAATCGACCATATCATCGAAACCCACCATGAATACCTTCGACAGAATTTACCAAGGATCGAAAGTTTGACAGAAACCATTTTTCGAGTTCATGGAGAGAACCACTACGAAATGCTATATTTTGTAAATGAGAGCTTTAAGGCTTTAAAGAAGGAGTTAGAGGCTCATCTGGAAAAGGAAGAAACCATACTCTTCCCAAAAGTTAAAGAATATGAAAAAGGTCAATTAAATAGAGTTGCCTTGGAAAGTACTATTGAAGAACTGGAAAATGAGCACGACGCTGCCGGAGATATTCTCAAAGAGCTAAGAAGGAAAACTAATGGATTTTCAGTACCGCCAGGTGGATGCAATACTTTTGTCTTTGCCTTTGAAAAACTGGAAGAACTGGAAAAAGACTTGTTTCAACATATTCACCTAGAGAACAATATATTATTTAAACTATAAATAAATGGCAAGTAGAAAGATCGAAGAACAAAAAACTGAGGAGGTTGAATTATGGGATTTAAAATCAATGATCATGTAAAGTGGGTAGGAAATATTGACTGGGATCTTAGAAAATTTCATGGAGAAGAGTATTCTGCACACAGAGGTTCATCTTATAACTCTTATCTAGTCGAGGATGAGAAAACAGCTTTAATTGACACCGTATGGGTACCCTTTAGTGAAGAGTTTGTTCAAAATCTTAAAGAGGAAATTGATCTGAAGAAAATTGATTACATTATTGTCAATCATGGGGAGATCGACCATAGTGGAGGTCTTGTGGATTTAATGAAAGAAATTCCCGATACACCGATTTATTGTACAGCAAACGCTGTAAAATCTTTAAGAGGTCAATTTCATCAAGACTGGAATTTTGTTGAAGTGAAAACCGGAGATACCCTCAATCTAGGGAAGAGAACTTTAACCTTTGTGGAAGCGAGAATGCTTCACTGGCCCGACAGCATGATGACCTATATGGATCAGGATAATATTATATTCAGCAACGATGCCTTCGGACAGCATTATGCTTCCAGCGAAATGTACAATCATACCGTGGATCAAAGTGAGTTGTTTCAAGAAGCTACAAAGTATTATGCAAACATATTAACGCCATTTAGTAAGCTTGTAGAAAAGAAAATCAACGAACTCCTTGAGCTCGGAATACCGGTGGATATGATTTGTCCCAGTCATGGAGTAATCTGGAAAGAAAACCCTTTACAGATCGTAGAAAAATATATGGAATGGGCAAAGGATTATCAGGAAAATCAAATCACAATTACCTATGAAACCATGTGGGAAAACACTCGTAAAATGGCTGAAGCAATAGGAGAAGGAATCTTGCAGGCGGATCCTAGCGTAAAACTAAAGCTGATAAATGTGGGGAAAACTGACAAAAATGATGTGCTAACCGAAGTCTTCAAATCCAAGGGAGTAGTAATGGGATCTTCCACGATCAATAACGGGATTCTATCCAATACTGCAGGCTTATTGGAGATGATTAAAGGTCTTAAATTTAAGAAAAAATCCGGTGCCGCCTTTGGTAGCTACGGCTGGAGCGGGGAATCCTCCAAAATCATTGAAGAAGGTTTAAAAGGTTCCGGGTTTAATGTAATGAAAGAGGTTTATAGGGTTTTATGGACCCCGGATAAACAAGGGACGCAAGAAGGTATAGCCTTTGGGAAAGAGTTTGTGAACCACCTCAATCAACAACTTTAACTTACTATGCATACTAAAGGCCTTGTCAATGAATGTTGATAGGGCCTATTTTCTTAATTATTAATAAATAGTCAAAATCAGTTTTATATTCAATGATTCGGGTATATACATAAAGATTTGAAATAAAAATACTATGTAAGGGGGAAAGAAAATGAGTATGTTTTGTCATCAATGTCAGGAAGCTGCTAGAAACGTAGGATGTAGCGGAAAAGCCGGGGTCTGTGGGAAAACGGAACCCGTGGCAAATCTACAGGATTTGTTGGTTTATGCGTTAAAAGGGGTGGCGGAATTTAATCAGCAAGCCAGAAAACACGGACTAAATAAACCGGAAACCGACGAACAGATGCTGGACGGGTTGTTTTCCACCATTACCAATGCCAATTTTGACGGAGAGGCTATCAAGGACAGGATTGACAGAGCCTTATTTACCAGGGAGGAAATCAAAAATACCCTAAAGAATGAAGGGAAACTGGAAGAAAAGGACTATGGCGACTTTGCAACTTGGGAATCCAATCGAAAGGATTATGAAGAAAAATCCACGGAGAAAAAAGTGGGAATTCTTCGGGATGAGAACGAAGATGTTCGAAGTCTACGATCCTTGGTACTTTTCGGTCTTAAAGGAATGTCTGCTTATGGTGAGCATGCCTACAATCTTGGAAAGCATGATCCGAACATCAATGAGTTTATCGAAAAAGCCTTATTGGCCACGGAAGATGATTCATTAAGCGCAGATGATCTGACTGCACTGGTACTGGACACCGGAGCAAAAGGTGTAGAGGTAATGGCTCTTCTCGATGAAGCTAATACTTCCGCTTATGGTAATCCGGAAATTACGGAAGTAGAACTTGGGGTTCGTAGTAATCCTGCAATCCTGGTCAGTGGCCACGATTTAAAGGATTTTGAAGAGTTATTAGATCAAACGAAGGATCAAGGAGTGGATATTTACACCCATTCGGAGATGCTACCGGCAAATTATTATCCGGCCTTTAAGAAGTATGATCACTTTGTAGGAAATTATGGTAGTTCCTGGTGGAACCAAAAGGTAGAATTTGAATCCTTTAACGGACCGGTTTTATTTACCACAAACTGTATTGTGCCTCCGAAGGAGAGTTATAGTGATCGAATCTATACTACGGGGGCTGCGGGATATCCTGGATTTAGGCATATACCAAACCGTAAAAATGGAGGCGTTAAGGATTTTTCTGAAGTGATCGATCATGCGAAAAAACTTGAGGCTCCCACAGGAATTGAAGAAGGAAAACTTGTCGGTGGTTTTGCTCATAATCAGGTAATGGAACTTGCTGATAAAGTAGTAGATGCTGTAAAATCCGGAGCCATTAAACAATTCTTTGTTATGGCAGGCTGTGACGGCAGAATGAAAGACCGACAGTATTATACGGATTTTGCCAAGGCACTACCCGATGACACAGTGATATTAACTGCAGGATGTGCGAAGTACCGATACAATAAATTAGACCTCGGAGATATTGGTGGAATTCCAAGGGTGCTTGACGCAGGACAATGTAACGACTCTTATTCTCTTGCGGTAATAGCCTTAAAACTTAAAGAGGTCTTTGAACTGGAAGATGTTAATGAACTTCCAATTTCCTATAACATTGCCTGGTATGAACAAAAGGCGGTTATTGTGCTCCTTGCGTTGCTATCCTTAGGCATAAAAGATATTAAACTGGGACCAACCCTACCGGCATTTCTGTCGCCAAATGTAGCCAATGTATTGGTTGAGAAATTTGGTATTAACGGAATTCAAACGGTAGACGAAGACATGGAGCAGTTCCTCGGATAAAAGGAGTTAATAAATACTAACAGAGCTTATGGGTATTAATAAACCCATAGGCTCTGTTTTTTTACGGAGTGATCACAAAAATTTTGTGAAGATTATAAAATATAGGGTATTAGTACAAAAATTAGTGATAATAAAGGGGATAAGCTTATGAATATTATTGAAACCAATGATCTTACGAAATACTACGGAAAATCCAAGGGTATTGAAAATGTAAACTTCAGGGTAAAAGAAGGGGAAATTTTCGGTTTTATCGGACCGAATGGAGCAGGAAAATCCACAACCATTCGAACTCTGTTGGGCCTGATTTTTCCCACAAGGGGATCCGCTACAATATTTGGCAAGGACTGTATTGAAAAAGGTCATGAGGTACGACGACAAATCGGTTATCTTCCCTCGGAAATATTTTTTTACGATAAAATGAAGGTCCGGGATTTATTGAATTATTCGGCAAGTTTCTTTGAGGGGGATTATTCCAAGCGAATAGGAGAGCTTGCTGGAATTATGGAACTGGATTTGAATCGCAAAATTGAAGATTTATCCTATGGTAATAAGAAGAAGGTAGGTATTGTGCAAGGTCTTTTGCATAGTCCGAAATTGATTATGCTGGATGAACCTACGGGAGGTTTGGATCCTTTAATGCAAAAAAAGTTTTTTGAGTTGATTCGGGAGGAAAACAGAAAAGGTGCAACTATCTTTTTTTCTTCCCATATTCTATCCGAGGTTCAGCATCTTTGTCATCGAGTAGCCATTATTAAAGAGGGATCCATTATACAGGTAGAAGATATCAGCACTTTACAAAAGAATAATTATAAAAAAATAATGATCAAAGGGAAAGATTTCTCAAAGGAAGCCTTCGATATGGAGGGGGTAACGAATTTAACAAAGGAAAATCATACCATGAAGTTTTTCTTCAAAGGGGATATCAATCAGGTAAAGGAAAAACTACAACCTTATAAAGTGGAGGATTTATTAATTGAGGATCCTACATTGGAAGAAATTTTTATGCATTATTATGAGTAGGGGGAATGGATGTGAATATATTTAAGTTTGAACTTAGAACCTATTGCAAATCCTTTTTTCTATGGTCATTGGGAATTGTCGCACTGCAAATTATCATGATGCTTTTTTATCCTACAATGGCACAGGATGCCCAAATTATGGATTTAATTCTGGAAAATTATCCGGAAGAACTTTTGCAGGCCATGGGCCTTGGTGAGCAGGTATCATTAGCTACAGTCCTGGGTTACTATACTTTTGTATTTGTGTTCGTTCAGCTTATTATAGGGGTACAAAGTGCTTACTATGGCTTTCAGTTCCTATCCATAGAGGAACGAGAGCACACCGCGGATTTTTTGTTTGCAAAACCTGTTACAAGAAGACGCATTTTAGTGGAAAAATACTTAGCTGCACTCAGTATATTAGTGCTGACGAGCTTCGTGGTTTCAGGCAGTACCTTTCTTTCCATAGAATTGTTTCGTGATGGGAGAGGGTATGAAAACGGACCCTTAATCATGTTGCTGCTTTCGGTACCCCTATTTCAATTATTTTTCTTTAGTATTGGTATGGTTATTACCGTGTCAACAAAAAGAATTCGCGGTGTGATCAGTTATGCTTTAGGTTTTGGTTTTGGTCTGTATGTACTTAACGCATTTCGAAGTATTGTAGGAGGCGATTTGCTTGGTATAGTAACGCCTTATTATCATTTTGAACCCGCCTATATTTTAATGGAAGGTTCGATACCTATGGAGCGGGCATATGTAAGTATCATTATTATAATAATAACCCACGTAGTCACTTATTTTGCATATTTAAAAAGAAATATCAGGTCCCAGTAAGGAGGCGTTTGGATTATGAACATATTTATTAGAGAAATGAGAGATCATTTGAAGGGGCTTATTATTTGGTCCGTGGTGGTCCTGGCATTTATGGTAATGGTATTTATGGAGTTTCAAGCCTATTATAACAACCCGGAGATGGGAGAAATCCTCGATACCATGCCGAAGGGAATGCTTGAGGCCTTTGGAATGTACGGTGCAAATCTTACCACGATTAATGGATATATGTCCATTGTTGCCTTATACTTGTATATCATGTTAGGGATTTTTGCCGTACTTCTTGGAAATAATATAATCGGAAAAGAGGAACGGGATAAAACCGGAGAGTTTTTAATGAGTATGCCGATTAAGCGATATCGGGTCTTAATAAGTAAAGTGGGGGCTGCCGTATTAAACTGTTTATTACTGACCGTGGTATCGGGAATCGGAATAGCCATTGCCATATACCAATATAACCCGGAACGGGAAAATATAGAATATATTTTTCAAATTCTAACGGCTGCTTTTTTCATTCAAATGATTTTTTTAAGTTTGGGACTTTTCATCGCGGCATCTACGAGAGTATTCAAAAAATCCAGTGCCCTATCAGTGGCACTGGTAGTTATAACCTATATTCTGTCGGTGATTCAATCCTTAAGTGAATCCGTAGATTTTTTGAAGTACGTAACGCCATTTAAGTACTATCAAGCTTCAGATATTCTGCAAAACAAGGGATTTCAAAGTATTTATTTAGGTCTAACGGCGATGATTGTAGTAATAGCTACGTTTGGTGTATTCTATGTATACCCCCGTCGTGACCTGAACTTATAATTGTTACTCCTTTTTCTTTTGATATTTGTTATAGAGCGTCACTCCGATTTGAATAACTACACCGAGGATGATACCGATGATCGGCCAGATTAATAGAGCTAATATGCCGATAATCTCTCCCCATCCTTCGAGTCCTTGCCAGAAAGATCGATACATTTCAATGAAACCGACTAATAGGCCGGTCATGAATAAAAACAGGACGATGGTCAACTGATATCCGCTAAGAATTAAATAGATAAATCCTGCTAAAAAAGAAAAAACAAAATATACAGCCAGGTTTTGTAGATGTAAGGAAGCGCCTAGCAAAAATCCAACCCCTACAACTAAAAGGGTAAAACATAAAACCGCTAATCCTATTCCTCTAAGTAGTTGATTTTTTTCAAGATGAAAAGTCATATTAAACCTCCTAGGTTACAGCAGAATATAGTTTCATTAATACTAGTAAATAGTTCTTGATTATATCAGTATAGTCAAGAATCATTTATTGTGCAAGGGATGATTCAGGAAAACTCAAAATCAAAAACTTGACGAACCTATATTTCAGATATTATGATTTAATAAGATGAAGCTAAAGGGTAAAAAATCTAATTAGAAAGGACAGATTTGAGTGTCGAAAAAAAGCACAGGAATTGCTCTGATATTACTTAGTGTGTTTGTTGCATTAGTAGGATGCGACAGTCTCCAACCCGAAGTTCGTTGGGAATCTTATGAAAATCGTTTTATTAAAATGGATTACCCTGCTGAGTGGACCTATGAAGAAGTGGAAAGCGAAGTAATGATAGCCATGCGATTTGTAGATGAAGAAGAAGAGTTTGTTTTTGAAATGAGTATAACCGGTATAGAAAATTGGATGGAAGAAGAGGAGAAGCTGGAAATGATGGAAGAAGTAGCAATTGAACAGTCTAGAGAAGAGGGATTTGAGATTTTAGAAAATGAAGCCATTGAAATCGACGGATATCCCGGTTTCAAAATTGTGGATCAACAGGAAGACAGAGGAACCCGGCAAACCATTGCTACGGTTTTCCATTACCAACAACTGGCAATAAATTTTGCAGGAACCGATGAAGCATACAATGAACAAGTAGAAATTGTAAATGAGATGGTCGACTCTATTGAGGTAATTGTAAAGTAATTCAATCGATCTTTAATTGCCGGGATTCCGGCGGTTATAGATCTTTTATCAGCAAATGAGTTTTTTGTTATTTCATCATAATGTACATAAGTAGCTGTAAATTGGGTATAATAGTAGTATATTCGCATAAGGAGGTTTAGCAAAATGCTCCAAGAGTCAGAGCTGTTAGAAGGAATTATTGATGTTATACGGGATCCTATTATCATAAAGAATCAAAAACTGGAAATCCTTAGATGCAACCCTGCAGGATATAAACTGCTTGGTGAAATACAACGAATGCAAAGGATTACCGGAGTTAACGAGTTTGATGATGATGTTTCTAAAAAAGTCATCAAAACCGGAACCATGGAAAAATCTGAAAAATCTGTCAGAAGTCAAGGTTCCTATTATCAAAAGGTCGCAACACCTTTACTGAATGATAGGAGAGAAGTTACCCATGTAGTGGAACAGTTTAAAGACATAACGGAAGTGATAGAAAAGCAACAGGAACTGGATGTTTACTTTTCTTCCAGCCTGGATCTTTTATGTATTACCAGTATGGAAGGTCGATTTTTAAGGCTCAATCCCCAGTGGGAAAAAGTTTTTGGGTATACCACGGAAGAATTAAAAGATCAAGAAGTATTGGACTATTTACATACCGACGATATTCTTTCCACTTATGAGGCAATTAAAGCATTAGGAAATGATCAGGAAGTGAAGGGTTTTGTTAATCGATATAGACGAAAGGACGGCACTTATCGTTGGTTAGAGTGGAGAGCAAAGCCCGTGGACGGTAAAATATACGCAGTAGCTCGGGATATTACAGAACAGGAAGAAGGAAAACGTAGATTAGAAGCTAGTGAAGAAAAGTATAAAACCCTGGTGGAGCAGTCAACAGAAATGCTTTATCTTCATGATCTAAAAGGAAATATTATGGATGTAAATAAAACCACTTGTACCGAAATGGGCTATGATCGAGCACATCTTTTATCCTTGAATATATTAGATCTTCATCCCTATGAAGGAGATCCTAAATATTTTAATCAAATGTGGAAAAGTTGGTCTAAAAATCAAATCATAGAGTTTACAACCGAGCATAAAACAAAAATCGGGAAGATAATGGATGTAGAAATTCGCGCAAGGAAAATTAGTTTTGGTGGAGAAGAGTATATTATGGCGTTGGCACGTGATGTAACGGAGCGTAGAAAAATTCAGGATACACTTATACAGGCTAAGAAAAATGCGGAATCAGCAAATCTTGCAAAAACCAGGTTTTTAGCCAACATGGGTCACGAGATCCGAACCCCAATGAATGGGATTCGAGGTTTTTTACAGTTGTTGGAAGACACGCCGTTGAATGAAGAACAAAAAGAGTATTTGGAGCAGATTGAAAATTCCAGTAACAATTTGTTAAATATCATAAATGATATTTTAGACTTGACGAAAATAAAAGCGGGAGAAGCCTCTTTTGATATGCAACCGATAAACATCAAAGAGACTATGGAAAATCTTGTGCTTCCCTATGAGTATCGAGCCAACAGTAAAGGATTAGATTACGAGCTGAATATATCGGAGGAGCTTTCTCAAGAGGTTTATGGTGATCCAACGAGGTTGATGCAAATTGTAACAAATGTCATTAGCAATGCGATTAAATTTACCCCAAAAGGGAAAATATCGATAAAAGCTACTTTAGAGGAAGAAAATGAAAGACAGTTGATGTTACAATTTTCTGTTACAGACTCAGGTATTGGCTTAAGGGATGAGGATAAGAAGAAAGTACTGTTGCCTTTTAATCAAGTAGATGATACTTATACCCGAAAATATGGGGGCACGGGCTTAGGTCTTGCAATAGTAACAGAGCTGCTTGACCTTATGGGAGGAGAATTATTTATTGATAGTACTTATGGTGTAGGAAGCACCTTTAGCCTTCGAATCCCTTTGGAAAAAGTTTCTGTAGAAGAACTGGAATAAGAGCTAAATAAAATATATAGAAACTTCATAAAAATATATAAGAGGTGACTTAATGAATTTTTTAGAACTGGAAAAAAAAGCTAGAGAAAATTTGAAAGGGTATTGTCGTGTATGTCCCCAGTGTGACGGATATGCCTGCGCCGGAGAGGTTCCTGGGATGGGGGGAGCTGGAACTGCTTCTACTTTTAAAAATAACATCATAGACCTAAAAGAAATACGACTAAAATTAAAAACTATTCATAGTGCTAAGGATCCTAAAATGGATTTTGAATTTTTCGGTAATAAATTAAGTTTTCCGATTATGGTGGCTCCGGTAACCGGAAGTGTATTTAATATGGGAGGAATCTTAAGTGAAGAGGAGTATATTCAAAGTGCGGTGCAAGGAAGTGAAAACTCGGATACCTTAGCAATGATTGGTGATTCTGCAGATCTTTCCATGTATCAAGAGGGGTTAAGAGCTCTTGGAAAGATCAAGGGAAAAGGTGCCGCCATCATTAAGCCGAGAAGTAACAAAGATATTATACAAAACATTAAAGAAGCAGAGGATATTAATATCAGCGCAGTTGGTATAGATATTGACGGGGCTGGCCTAATAACCATGGCTCTAAAAGGTCAGCCTGTGAGTCCGAAAACAGTGAAAGAACTGAAAGAGATCGTAAAATCTACAAAACTTCCGATAATTTTAAAAGGAATTATGACACCGGAAGAAGCTGAACTTGCTGTCGAAATAGGTGCGAAGGCCATTGTGGTTTCCAATCACGGGGGAAGGGTTTTGGATCATGGAGACTCAACCATTCAGGTATTGCCGGAAATTGCTAACAGGGTGAGAGGAAAAAACATGATTCTTGCTGATGGTGGAATCCGTTCCGGTGTGGATGCTTTTAAAATGTTGGCTCTTGGAGCCGATGCAGTCCTTGTGGGCAGGCCTATTATTATCGGTGCATTTGGTGCCTTCGATAAAGGCGTTTCCATGGTGTTGGATAAAATGAAACAAGAGTTATACCAGGCTATGATTTTAACCGGAGCAGCGGATTTAGAAAATATCAACAGGGAAAAAGTTATGACCGATTAGATTTCTATAGATTATTCATCTTTATGAACTACCTGTACCCTAACACCTTCAAGCAGTTTGTGCCAAATATATCGTACTATTCGCAAAACGTTTAATTAGGAGGCGTAACATGGGGTTTAACAAAGAAAAAACTCAAAAACTTTTGGATGATATCGATGAATTATTTGATCAACTTCCGATCAAAATGTCTGCTAAACAGAAAACGTATATTAAATACGTTGTACTCGGTCCTGCTCTAAATGATGTCAGAAAAATGATAGAGGAGAGTCGCCCACCGGTAATGATGACCTTAGGTCGATCCGGTCATGGGAAATCTTCATTGATCAATGCATTAGTAGGCAGAGAAGTGGCAAAGGTAAACCCGGTGGTGCCGGAAACTCAAGGGTCCACTTGCTATGAAGTCCCATTTGAAGAATTTGGTGCTAGCTGGAGAATGATTGATACTCGAGGCTTTTTCGATGTGATCAATCAAAATGATAAAAACATGGAAGCGGCGGAAGAGCAACTTAAAAATGAAATTCTAGAACATCGGCCGGATATCTTTTTACATGTGATCAATATTAAAGAGATTCGAACCATGTCTAATGATTTATTGGTAATGAAAGATATAGGAAATACCTTAAAAAAAGAAAAGATCAAAATTCCGATCCTTACTATTTTAAGCAATGTAGACATTTTAGGAAATCCAAGAATACCGATAGAAGATCCGGAAAAGCAAGGGCAAATTATTCAAGGGATGAATTATCTGATTCGAGAAGTTTTCCAAATTCAAGAACCCAAAGTGAAGTTTTTAGATCTTCATAATCCGTCCAGAGGCTACATTCTTCGTGAGAATCACTACTTGGCCGTTATCCCAATAAACACTTATCCCGATAATCTCTGGAACATCGAGACCTTAGAAGAGTTTATCGGAGAAGTATTGCCGGAAAGAGCAAAGCTTGATTATTTACAAGTGAAAAATCAAACTGCACAGATGAAAAAATTTACGACATCGATTATTAAACGTTTCTCCACGGTAGCAGGGGGTGTAGGTTCTTCTCCGATTCCCGTGGCTGATTTTTTCATTCTGACCCCTTTGCAACTTCTGATGATTATTCTCATTGGAAGCCTAGCAGGGAAAGACATGAAAGTAGAGACTGCCCATGAATATTTAGGTGCTATGGGACTAAATATCGGTGCAGCTTTGGGTTTCCGATCTGTTGCTCATCAACTAACAAAAATGATACCTTTTGGAGGAATGTTCATCTCCGGGGGAATTGCTAGTTCAGCGACCTATGCTCTTGGAAAATCTGCTGAAATGTACTTTTTTCATGGGAAAGTGGTTAGTCCCAAAAATATAAAAGATAAGTGAACTGAAGAGGAAATGCTTAGTTTTTAAGAATGTGGTATAATTAGTAATATAAAGTGCTATGAGGAGGGATCAGATTTGTCGAAGAAAATCTTAAAGGAACTGATTTGTAACAGTATTGATGATCATCGAAAGGAGATCCTGAGAATTGCACGGGAGGTACAAAACCATCCTGAACTCGGATATAAAGAAGAATATTTAAGTAAAAAGATCGCGAAAATTTTTGAAAAAATGGATTTAGACGTGGAGGATCATATTGCTCTGACAGGTTGTAAAGCAACGGTTAATGAGGACTTACGCGGACCGAATCTCGCAGTAATTGCAGCGTTAGATGCAGGACTGAATCCTTCCCATCCCGAAGCAAATGAAGAAGGGGTGGTCCATGATAGGGGAAACAATCATCAGGTTGCTATGATGGTTGCTGTTGCCATTGGGCTAATTAAATCCCATGCGGTACAAAATCTTGATGGAAAAGTGACTTTCATTGCAGTGCCGGCCCAAGAATCTGTGGATAAAGACTATCGAGATGAGTTAATCAAAGAAGGAAAGATTAAGTATCGGTCCGGAGTCAAAGAACTGATCAGAAGAGAGTGCTTTGATGAAGTTGACATGGCTTTGTCAATTCAAAATATGGACTTAACCAATGAAGAAACCAAAATGGTTATTGTGCCAAAGTATGGATCTGTCCCTGAATATGAGGGAATCGGAGTCATTTTAATGGAAAATGCCAAGCTCTTCTATCACGAATCACAGATTAAGTGGACGGAATATATCAATCAAGAGGATTTTTTTAACATCAAAGAATTATCTCAGATTATGCCCACGCTTCAGCCGTTAGCAGGAGGGGTAAAAGGAGCTCCGGGCACTAAAGATTTTGAGTTGATTGATAAAGATATTGCATACTTCATTCCGGCAAAGATTATGGCCTTGACTATAGTGGATCTACTCTATGATAATGCAAAGAAAACCAGGAAAATCCTCAAGAATCATATTCCTCCAAAAACCATTGAAGAATATCTTTCTGAAGAGTCTAATAAAATTAATTATTTGGAAGAAGATATACCGGAAGATCGTTAAAAAGAGATCGAACAAATAATCATTGTAATGACAGGAGGAAGCCTCTTGAAAAAAATATTAATGCTACACGGAATCAATCATAATTTATTTGGTAAAAGGGATCCTAAACAATATGGGAAGGTAACCTTACATGAAATCAACGAAAAACTTCGAGAACTGGGACATGAGTTGGAAGTTAAACTGGAGTTCTATCAAACGAATCATGAAGGTGAAATGTGCGAACGAATTCATCGAGCTTTTCTTGAAAAGGTAGATGGCGTTATGATCAATGCGGGAGCATGGACCCACTATAGCTATGGAATTCGCGATGCTCTGGAAGTTTTAGATGTTCCAATCATAGAAATTCACATGTCCAATATATACGATAGAGAAGAATTTCGAAGAAAATCTGTGTTTGGAGATCTCATGAAGGGCCAAATAGTAGGTTTTGGTGTGGATAGTTACTTGCTCGGCTTAAGAGCAATGATATCGATCTTTGAGGGGTGAATTTTTCCTAAACTACAATTGTTAGTGTTGTTTTAAGCTACTAAATAGAATAATTATTCTCAAGGGTATTGATTGATTCCACAGTATAATTGCTGTGGTTTTATTTTTTTGTATAGAAATCCGAATTATGTGGGAACATTTGTGAATTTAGGGGTATAAAGTGGAATAGTCATCAAAAGATGAGTATAAATAATTCAAAAGAATATATAGGACAGTATTTTATCAATCTAATAGTTAGAGGGTGATTGGAATGGTAGAAAAAAATGGGGTTATGTTACAGGTTTTTCATTGGTATTCAAAAGGGGATGGCTGGCTATGGAATTGGCTTCGAGAGGAGGCTTCCAATTTAGCAAAGGCAGGATTTACAGCTGTTTATCTACCTCCGGCTTATAAGGGTACCGGAGGAGGATTCGACGTAGGCTATGGTGTATATGATCTTTTCGATTTAGGGGAATTTGATCAAAAAGGTACGATAGCTACAAAATATGGTACAAAAGAAGAGTATATTAAAGGAATTAAAGAAGCACAACGGATGGGAATGGAAGTTTATGGAGACATCGTTTTTAATCACCGGCTTGGGGCTGACCATGAAGAAGAGTTTTATGGCGTTCGAGTAAATCCTGAGAATCGTATGGAAGTGATTGGTGATAAAAATAAAATTAAAGCTTGGACTCATTTTTCCTTTCCCGGAAGAAACGGTAAATATTCTGAAATGCATTGGCATTGGTGGCATTTTAATGCAGTAGATTACAACACATTGAACGAAGAAGAGAATGCGATATATTTGATTGAGGGTAAAAAATTTGACGATGATGTTGCTACAGATAAGGGAAACTTCGACTATTTAATGGGATGTAATCTGGATGTAAGCAGTCCAAATGTTCAAAATGAGTTAATTTACTGGGGGAAATGGTATCTGGATACAACAGGGCTTGACGGATTTCGCTTTGACGCGGTTAAACATGTGAACTCAAAATTTTTCTTAAAATGGCTTCAAAAAATGTAAAAACACAAGAATAAAGATTTGTTTGCTGTGGGAGAGTACTGGTCACAAGACATACAAACCTTATGTGAATTTGTTGATGATACCAGAGAAAATATTATGCTTTTTGATGTAAATCTTCATTTTAATTTTGTAGAGGTCAGTAAAGACCCAAGTAACTATGATTTTCGGAAAATATTTGATCATACTTTAATGAAAGAAGCTTCTCATTTAGCAGTAACCTTTGTTTCAAACCATGATTCTCAACCACTGCAGTCTTTAGAATCTGTAGTGGAGTCTTGGTTTATTCCTTTAGCCTATGGTATTATCCTGCTTAGAAAAGAAGGTTACCCCACGGTATTTATCGCGGACTATCATGGAGCAAAATACAAAGATCTGGGGCATGATGGCGAGGAGTACGAAATAGAATTGGCAAGCCATCAATGGCTAATTGATATATTTTTATCTGTACGAAAGGATTTTGCTTATGGCGAGCAGGATAATTATTTTGAACAAGAAAATGTACTGGCTTGGACCCGCAGTGGAACTGAGGAAAAGCCCGGAGGAGTGGCGGTAATAGTAAACATTGGAGGAGAAGCGGAACAATCGATGAAAATGCCTCATGAGAACAAAGTGTACAGAGACCTAACGAAACATGTAGAGAAAACCGTACAAACTGATGAAAAGGGTTGGGGTGTATTTCCTGTGAAGGAAAAATCTATATCGGTATGGATTGTTCAATAGACTTTTCTCTCGAGGGGAAACGTCTCCTCGGCGAAGGAGGCTTACTATGAAAAGGAGTTCTAATTACTTTAGGGGTTGTTTATTAGGAGGAGCGATAGGAGACGCACTGGGGTGGCCTGTGGAATTTATGAGTTACAAAGAAATACTTGAAAAATACGGAATCGCAGGTCTTCGAGACTTATCTCTTTCATCGAGAGGTTTGGCTGAAATAACCGATGACACTCAAATGACTTTGTTTACGGCAGAAGGGATTCTCCGAGCTCAAAACCGTTTCCTCTCAAAAGGGATCTGTCATATTCCTTCAGTAGTTTACTATGCCTATTTAAGATGGTTGTATACCCAAGGATATAGTGAAGGAATACATAAGAGCATTTTGGATAAGAGCTGGTTACTGTTTGCCAATGAACTTTTCAATCAGCGAGCTCCGGGAGGAGCTTGTATATCTGCGCTACTTAGTGGCAAGCAAGGAACACTTCGAGAACCGATCAACAACAGCAAGGGCTGTGGTGCTGTTATGCGAATGGCACCGATTGGACTTAAGTTTCGTAAAAATGAAGCATTTGAAGTAGCTATTCAGTGTGCTGCCTTAACCCATGGTCACCCTTCCGGTTACCTATCTGCCGGTGGCTTAGCCTACTTGATTGCATCAATTATTGAAGGAGAAGAGTTAGAAAAAGCGGTTTGGGGAACCCTTCAAAAATTAGAGAGATATGATGATCATCAGGAATGTAGTGAGAAAATAATCATGGCTCTAGAACTTTCGAAAATGGGATTTGCGAATTACCGGGCAATCACTAAAATCGGTGAAGGTTGGGTAGGGGAAGAAGCCTTAGGGATCGGGATATACTGTGCATTGAAATATGAGAATAGCTTTAAAAAAGCCTTGCTGGCATCGGTGAATCATGATGGGGATAGTGATAGTACCGGGGCAATTACCGGGAATATTTTAGGAGCTTACCTTGGTGTTGCGGGTTTACCCGATGTTTGGATTAGCAAGATTGAGTTAAGGGATGTCTTAATCCTGATAGCTGATGACTTACTGAAAGAATATGATGAAGAAACCATGAATTGGGAACGATATCCCGGGTTTTAATTTGGAGTGATATCCGTGGTATTTGCTTAAAGAGGAGGGTATTGAGATGAATGATTATATCGAATGGTATTATTATCCTTTTTATGGAGCGGTTATTGCAAGCTTTTTAGCGTATGCACATCTACGAGGCAGTCGATGGATATTGGATAACCATGATCAAGAAAAATGGTTATTCAATATAAAAAATCGAATATTTTTGACTTATATTTTTGCATTTTTACTCTCCAGTGCTTTTCATGTGACATTTCCTGTAGCCGCTATGGAAGTACCAAGCGGATCCTACAATGTTGGAACACAAATTTATGATTGGACCGATGGGGATCGGTTGGAGACCTATGGCAATGATGCCGGTAATGAACTTCGAAGAATTAAGGTTCAAGTTTGGTACCCCGCAAGTACTATAGAAGGCTTACAGCGACTTCCATGGATTCCCGAAGGAAGGGTTGTTTCGAGAAAGTTGGCCTGGATTTTTTATTTTCCTCCATTTATGCTGGATCAATCGGAAGAAGTTTTATCGAATAGTTACTTGGATGCACCGGTTTTAGATAGCGAAAACTTGTATCCTGCTGTGGTTCTTTCTCATGGGTGGAGCGGATTTCGAACCCTCCATACGGACTTAGGTGAACTGTTGGCTAGTCACGGATATATTGTTTTTGGAATTGATCATACTTATGGGGCTCCTGTAGTTATTTTTGAAGATGGTAAAGAGGTTAATTTTGATGGGGAAGCATTACCTAGGCGAGATGATCCCAAGTTTCTCAGCGCTGCTGAAAATTTTGTAAGTACCTATGGGGAAGATATTTCCTTTGTATTAGATGTTATAACTGAACCGGATGGAAATCATATGGACGAGGCTTTACGAAAGGTTTTAAACAAGGATAAAATCGGATTATTAGGTCATTCTACAGGTGGAGGTGCAGGCGTCAAAGTTGCCGGTATGGATTCCCGTGTCCAAGGGATTATTGGTTTGGATCCTTGGGTAGAAGCTTTTCCAAAGGAGACTGTGGAAAAGGAAATAAAATCTCCTTTTCTGTTTTTACGGAGCGAAGAGTGGGAAGGGCAGAATAACGATGAAAACTTGATGGAAATCCTAAGTAACAATGAAAACGGGACACTATATCAGATTCTGGGCACCACCCATGTGGATTTTACCATGATTCACATGTATTCCACCATAACGAGTATGGTACGTCTTACGGGCTCTATCGAACGGGATAAGTTTGAAGAGATACAGGAGGATTTTGTTTTGAGCTTTTTTGCAAAATACCTTAAGGAAGAAGATGATGGTATAGATTACATTGATGAAAAATATGAAGAAGTGCATCGGGTTACTTCGGATAAAAATGATAAGTAAAAATAATTAAGCAGCCCTACGGAAGAGTACGACATAATTTTCGGCTGTTTTTTTTTATTTTCTATTGACAATATAAACTTTAATGATAAAATTAAACTAAAGTTTATGGATTGATTAAAGGTCGAGAAAGGAGGAAAAACATGACTGCAAGAGAAAAAGAAATTCTTAAAATTATTAAAGACAATCCTTTGATCTCTCAGCAACAGTTGGCAAGTAAACTCCAGATCAATCGCTCTTCTGTAGCGGTGCATATTGGTAATCTAATGAAAAAGGGATACATTAAAGGAAAGGGCTATATCGTGGAAGAGGAAAAAAAAGTTTTAGTTATCGGAGGGGCAAATATCGATTTGGAAGGTAGTCCATACCAAAAATTAAGGTTATATGACTCTAATCCGGGAAGGATTGAAACCTCACAGGGTGGAGTCGGTAGAAATATTGGGGAAAACCTAGCCAGACTTTCAACTCCTGTACGTTTACTTACCGCACTAGGTGAAGATTTTTACGGAGAAAAAATATTAAAAGAGTGTCAAAGACAAGGGATGGACATGGATCATATACTGCGCTCCAAGGATTATCCCACTTCAATGTATTTATCTTTAATGGATGAAAATCATGATATGAAGGCTGCTATTTCTCAAATGGATATTCTTCATTTAATAGATCCGGAGTGGCTAGAAGAAAAAAGGTCGCTATTTAAAGATTCTTCATTGATCTGTATTGATGCTAATCTTTCCCAGGAAGCCGTGGAATACATCGTAAAGGAAGCAGGCAATACTCCGATCTTTGCCGATCCTGTTTCCAGTACGAAGGCGGAGGTTTTTGAGAATGTGTTAGAGAAAATTCATACCATTAAACCTAATCGAATAGAAACAGAAAAACTCTTAGGTATGCAGTTGGACTCCATCGAGCAAGTGCGTAAAGCCGGAGAAGTTTTTTTGAATAAGGGGGTTCAACAGGTTTTTATCAGCTTGGGAGCGGAAGGGGTGTACTCTCGAAACAAAGATTTCGAAGGGCTTATGAAAGGAACACCGGAGATAATTAAAAGTGCTACGGGTGCAGGAGACGCGTTTATGGCGGCAATTATTCACGGCTATTTGCAACAACATTCCAATAAAGAAGTTTTAAAATTAGCCATGGGAGCAGCATTTACAACTTTAAGCAGTGACCGTACAATTCACCCGAACTTCTCAGTAGCGGAAATTGTTCGGCGACTGGAACATACTAAAATGTCATTGACTATTTTTTAGTCCCAACAATAAAATAATTCTAGCATCATAATTTAATAATTTGATAGGAGGCGTAACAATGGAAAAGTATATCGATATTAGTCCCGAAGTAAAAGAAGCACTAGAAAAGGAAAAACCTGTGGTGGCGCTAGAGTCAACCATTATTTCTCATGGAATGCCCTATCCTAAAAACTTAGAAACAGCAAGGGAAGTAGAGGCAATAATTCGAAAGCGGGGAGCGGTCCCTGCAACGATTGGAATTATGAAAGGTCGATTGAAAATAGGACTCACTGATGATGAGCTTATGTATTTTGCTACGGAAAAGGGAATTTTAAAAACCAGTCGAAGGGATATTCCCTATATTACCGCTAATAAACTTGATGGAGCAACCACCGTCGCTTCGACGATGATCTTAGCCGGAATGGCAGGCATTAAAGTATTTGTTACCGGAGGGATAGGAGGCGTCCATAGGGGAGGTCAAGATACGTTAGATATTTCTGCGGATTTAATGGAGTTCTCAAAAACAGACATGGCAGTAATCTGTGCCGGAGCTAAATCCATTTTGGATATCGGACTGACATTAGAGTACCTCGAAACCCAAGGAGTACCTGTAGTCGGATTCGGAACGGAAGAGTTTCCTGCTTTTTATACTAGACTTAGTGGATACAAAGCGAATTATCGAGTGGATGATGCAACCTCTCTGGCTAGAATTATGAAAGACAAATGGGAGATGAATTTAAAAGGAGGACTCGTTATAGGAAATCCCATTCCTAAAGAGGCAGAGCTGGATCCGGATTTTATTAACAGCTCCATTGAAAAAGCTATCAAATTAGCAGAAAAAAAGGGAATTATGGGAAAAGAAGTTACACCGTTTTTACTATCTCATTTGAAAGATGCTACGAAGGGAAAAAGCTTAGAAGCCAATATTGAATTAGTATACAATAATGCTCGGGTTGGGGCGGATATTGCAGTCGCCTATGCAGAATTGAAATAAAGTCTTTTATATCCACATAAAAAAAGAGGCCTAGGCCTCTTTTTTATTAAAGGGTAACAACATTCTATTATAAATAACTTCCGTAATTGTACATTTGCTTTGTTCGTTCGATGTCTTTTTCTACCTGTTCAATTCTTCGAATCTGTTCTACCCGGTTCACTTTTTTACGGAAGGTGAATGTTGGGTTGAATTTTTCCACTCGTACTTGTATGATTCGATTGCCAAGTGTTAAGCTCTTTGTCAATGTTCTCTCCCCCTTTAGTTTCTCGACCCCTTCTTCTTTGATTTTATTTAGCGTGTTTTCCATAGCATTCTCCCTCCTTCCTGCTTGTAAATATATTATACCGTAGTAAAATAAATTTTTAACCATCTAAGGTCTATGAGAACTTCCGTCTGAAGGTCTTTTTTCTATCCGTCTTAAGATTTAGTAGTGAACTGAAGAAATGAAAGAAGGAAAAATGAAATAGGTGGAGAATATAATAAAGATAACGAAATGAAGAATGCCACTTTGGATGTATGAATAATTAGGATGAGGTGATTATTATGAAAATGGACAAAATGGAACTACATGAACTAAAAAACTGGATGCTACGAAACGCAAGACCTTTAGAACTGGCAAGGTGGAGATACACAATGGAATCGGGAAGAAAAGAAGAGGTGTTATCCTGTCTCAAAGCTTTTCAAAATCCCGATGGAGGGTTTGGTCATGGAATTGAACCGGATTTTTGGAATCCCTATTCTACTCCTATGGCAAGCTGGGCTGGAGCGAAAATTCTTAGGGAAGTTGAGGTGGATCCTGAAGAAGAAATTGTCCAATACTTAGTTAATTACTTGGTAAATACCGTGGATCTTAATACTGGGATGTGGCCATCATCAGTTCCAAGTAACAATGATTATCCTCACGCTCCATGGTGGCAGTGGTCAGAGGGAGTACAGGCAAATTGGATGTTTAATCCCTCTGTTGAGCTTTCTGCGTACATCCTTTCATGGTCTAAACCGGGAAGTCAAGCCTGGGAAGTTGGATGGAAGTCCATGGAAAAGGCGATGAATCATTTGATAAAATCAGAGAAGATGGACCATCATGAATTAAACAACTTTAAAAATGCGGTGGACATTCTAAAACCCAATACTCAGACATTTAATAACCAAATGCCCTATTCTTTAGAATCCATGACAAAAAAAGTCTGGAAATTTATTGAAGATTCAATGGATCGAGACTATGAAAATTGGGGTAAAGACTACACGCCCTTACCCCTGGATTTTATTGATGATCCTAAATATACGAAAAATATTCAGTTTGCAGGAATAGAAGATCTTGTGGAAAAGAACCTGACTTTTTACGCTACTTCTTTAAATAATGAAGGCGTTTGGGATATTACATGGGATTGGGGGCAATATCCGGAAGCCTTTGCCATAGCAAATAGGATTTGGAAAGGAACTTTGATTGTGAACCGGTGTAACATTTTACAAAAGTTCAACAGGATCACCAGCGATTAATCCACTTTGCGACCTGCCTGATATACTCCCTCGAAAGCAAGGAGATTTTCAATATCCGTTAGAGGATTATCCTTCATGATAAGAAAATCGGCCTGTTTTCCAACTTCAAGGCTTCCGTGAGAATCTTGAATGCCTAGTAGCTTGGCACTCTCATAGGTAGAGGATTGAATTGCTTCCATTGGAGTCATACCCATATCAACCATATGTTTCAGTTCAAAGAGATTATCACCATGGCGATTAAAAGGTGTCCCTGCATCGGTGCCCATTGCAATGTTTACACCTTTTTTTCGAGCCATTTGAAACCTTTCAAAGTGTACTTCTTTAATAGCCTTTGCCTTATCCACGGCAAATTTGGGAATACCGTGTTCTTCTCCGTATTTGATAATGTTATAGATCGCAGAAAAAGTAGGTATCAGGTATGTCCCTCGGTTAACCATCATATCAGCAGCTTCTTCGTCTAAAAACACCCCATGTTCTACTGAATCAATACCTGCCCGTACCGCATTTTTAATCCCGTCAATCCCCTGGGCATGAGTGGCGGTTTTCTTTCCGGCTTTATGGGCTTCTGTAACTGCAGCTTTGATTTCCGATTCCGATAACTGCGAGGAATTCGGATCCACTCCCGGCGTAAGCACTCCTCCGGTAGCCATGATTTTTATCACGTCGGCTCCCTGTTTCAGTTGTTCCCGTGCGGCCTTTGTAACCTCTTGAGAACCATCACATTCCCTACCAATTTGCCAACCATGACCTCCGGTCATTGTTAGAAACTTTCCGCTGACCAATGATTTAGGACCTTCTATAAGTCCGTCGAGCTGAGCATCTCTTAAATCAATATCAATGTACTTTGGTGCACCGAGGTCACGGATCACAGTGGTACCACCTTTTAGTGTTGCTTTTAAGTTGTTAATCCCTTCGATTGTCAACGTCGCAATGCTTTTAGTGGTCAGCGAGCTCATGGTGTCCGCTTCGGCGGAAAAAGTCATATGAACATGAGTGTCTATAATTCCCGGAGTAATATATCCATTACGATAATCCAATATTTCCATGTTTCTTTGAGTAAAGTCTAAATGGGGAATATCTCCTTGAGAACCGATTTTTGTAATGATGCCATCTTCTACGAGTAGATAAACCTCTTTTTGAATTTCTTTGTTTTTGCCATCGATTAACCCTTTACAAGTAATCAGTAGTGAATTTTCCATAATTTCCTCCTTTTAATAATGGAATGGGATTTATATATTTATCTAATCTTATCCTAACAGTTACGGGAGAGGGTGACAAGAAAAGTATCAGTAAATTCTTCGATGTATTTATCTAACCTACGTCAAATGCTATGCAGATGATATAATATTGATAAGTATTTGAGAATATATTATCAAAAATAATAAAATAGGTAATATATCGATAATACAGAAACGAATAGGGTATAAATAGATAATTAGAATAAAGGGGGAGGCGTTAACACGATGACCATCTATCAGGATATTCTAGGTGCGCGTAAATGGAAAAAAGTTGAGGAGGTAAAAAAAGGCTGGTCCTTAGAGAAAAAGTTTAAAATAACCCTGGACTCAGGAGAAACTCAACTTCTTAGAATTGTGGACCGGGAGCAGACCGAACGTAAACAAAGAGAATTTAAACTTCTCAGCGACTTAAAGCCTTTAAATATTTGGATGTCCACGCCACTGGAAACTGGAATCTGTAATGAAGGAAAGAGTATATATACTCTTTTTACCTGGCTTGAAGGTCAGGATGCGGAAATTCTATTACCCAAATTTCCAATAAAGGAACAATATTCCTTAGGATTAGAGGCAGGTGAAATACTTAAAAAACTACACTCCCATAGTGCTCCTAGAGATCAAGTAGCGTGGGATAAGCGTTACAACAAAAAGATCGATGAAAAAATCAAAGCTTATCAGGAATGTGAGATTGATTTAGAGGGAGCAAAGTATTACTTAGCGTATATTCATCGAGAAAGGGAGTTATTAGAAGAGCGACCCCAGACCTTTCAACACGGAGATTATCATATTGGGAATATGATTCTAAATGATAAGAAGGAACTGGGAATTATCGATTTTAATCGATTCAACTTTGGAGATCCCTGGGAGGAGTTTAACCGAATGACATTTTCCGCAGAGGTAAGTGCACAGTTTGCCACAGGGCTCATAAACGGATATTTTGAAGGGAATGTACCGATGGAATTTTTTAAACTTATGAAATTATATATTGCAGTGAATCAAATCTCAGCGCTGCCCTGGGCATTGGAATATGGCGTAACCGATGTTGAAATTATGAAGGATTTATTTCAAAAGACTTTACAATCCTACAATAATTATGCTGCGGACATCCCAAAATGGTATCAATCAAAAGAATAGAAGACAGGAGGCAAAACGATGTTTGAACGTTATGAAAAACAGATAAATTATGAAAAAATCGGTCACAAAGGACAAGCATTATTACAACAGTCAAAGGTTTTAATTGTAGGTTGTGGCGCATTAGGTACGGTGGTGGCAAACAATCTTGTTCGAATGGGAATCGGTCATATTCGTATTGTAGATCGGGACTTTGTAGAACTTACGAATCTTCATCGACAAATTTTATTTGATGAGGAGGATGTATCGGAGAATCGACCAAAGGCAAAAGCTGCGGAAATGAAGCTACGAAAAATCAATAGTGATATTGAAATTGAAGGCACTGTGAAAGAAGTGAACAGTCGAACCATTGAAGCTTTTATTGAGGGGGTCAATTTAATTGTTGATTGTACCGATAATTTTAAGACCCGATTTTTAATCAATGACGTAGCTTTTAAAAACAACGTCCCCTGGATTTATGGCGGCGCCCTAGGTACATCAGGGATGCTAAAGGTGTTTATTCCCGAAAAAGAAAACGGATGTCTTCAATGCATGATTCCAAAACCGCCGGATAGCGGCTCGCTTCCTACCTGTGATACGGCGGGAGTGGTAAACACATTAACGGGAGTTGTGGCCGCTTTGGAAAGCAATGAAGCGTTAAAATATCTTATAGGAGCTATTGAAGATGTGGAGAAAGATTTAGTTTTCATGGATCTCTGGGATAATACATTTAAAAAAATACCTCAGGGAAAAAGAGAAGACTGTCCTTGTTGTGTAAAGGGAATCTACACTTATCTGGAGGATAAAAAGCCTGAGGCCACTTATATTTGCGGCCAAAACAGTATTCAAATCAACTTAGGGCATGAAGATATGAATCTAAAAGAAATTCAACAACGATTAGAGAGCAAGAATATTCAAACCCGTATAAATCCTTATCTGTTAAGTTTTGAAGCGGAGGGGATTGAAATAAAACTATTCAAAGACGGTCGGGCCATCCTGAAAAATGCTAAAAATGAAGAGGTGGCGAAATCCATCTATGCGAAATACATTGGATACTAAAAAGACACCCTTTTCCCTTTGAAAAGATCCGAAAAATTATTGAAGTGATAGACAGTAATGAAATTACAAATATCCGGATTTTTTACAAATTAGTAAAGTTAAGAAAATACTAGTAATGTTTGCTATGTTTTATTCAGGGAATATATATAGTACATACGTATATATAACACATAGAATTAGAATAGAATAAGCAAAAAAAGTTAAAAGGGGAAGGTGAAAGGGAATGAGAGAAAAGGAAGAAAGAAAAAGTGTGAAAAAGACAGAACCTGCTGCAGATACTTTTCGGAGGATTGTCAATATTATTTTCACATTAGCAGGAATCGTGTTACTTTTTCGTTTTGTTTTTAAGCTCTTAGGAGCAAATCCGGAAAATGTTTTTGTAGAAAATCTTTATAGAATCACGGATTTCGCTGTAGGGATATTTGACGGAATTTTTGCAGAAGTTCAATGGCAAAACGGAGTGTTCGAACCGGCAACTATAATCGCGCTAGTGGTACTGTTTGTTATTTCTTGGCTGATTAAATCGCTATTTGCCAAACGAACGGTAAGACAAGAGGAATATAGAGCAACAACAGAGACTCCGAAAGAAACCCGAGACGAACCACATGTACAAAGGGAAAAAACTGTAGAGAAAAAGAGAACTATAAAACGAGAAGATTCCCCTGCACAAACAGAAGAAACGATTGAAAATCAAAGAAGTATTGACCGTGAAGAACCACATACACAAAAAAATGAAAGGGTTGAGGAGCAACGAACTACCGACAGGGGACAGAACAATGATGACCAACAAACCGTTGAAAATGAAAAAACTAGTAATTAGTAAAATATTAAAATGAAGATCAAATATAGAACTGAACTGTTAATAAAGTCGAAAATCTATTGCTAGATTAATTAAATATAATTAAAAGAAGTCTTATATAGATTGAGTAACGAACAATCTTTATAAGACTTCTTTTTTAGGTTTGATACAACGTTAACATCTAAATTGAGCGACTTAATAGTTTGGCATTGATCGCTACAATGATAGTACTAAGAGACATCAAAATGGCACCGATTGCCGGAGAGATTAGAATGCCTAGAGAAATAAGGACTCCTGCGGCTAAGGGGATAGCAAATACATTGTATGCTGTAGCCCAAATAAGATTTTGAACCATTTTGCGATAGGTCGCTTTCCCGAATTTCATTAATTTCACCACGTCCAGAGGATTGCTATTAACAAGAATAATATCCGCGGTCTCAGCAGCTACATCGGTTCCGGAACCGATGGCAATGCCAACGTCTGCTTGTGCCAGAGCAGGGGCATCGTTCACACCGTCACCTGTCATCGCAACAAATTTTCCATCTTTTTGTAACTCTTTAATTTTGTTCTGTTTTTCATCGGGTAAGACTTCTGAAAAATAACCATCTAAGTTCAATTTTTCGGCTACCTCTGCTGCGGTCTCCTCGTTGTCACCGGTAAGCATCCAACAGGAAATCCCTTGTTCCTTAAGAGATTTAACAGCTTCGGCGGACTCTTCTCTGATTTGGTCAGACAGACTGATGACTGCAATCAGTTCCTCTTCTATTAACAAATAGACATTTGTAGAAATTCCTTCATTAGAAATATCGGAGGGAATGGAGATGGCATGTTCTGATAAGTAGCCTGGACTTACAACCATCACATTATTTCCATTAATTTTTCCTTGGATCCCTTTCCCTTTTAAAGCTTTAAAATCATCGATTTCTGCGAGTTCAATAGCTTCTTCCTTTGCTTTTTCAATAATTCCTATTGCAATGGGATGTTCGGAATTTTGTTCTAGAGAAGCAGAGAGTTTGAGCACTTTCTTTTCATCATAATCCTTGGAAAAAATTTTTATGTTATTAACGCCGAATTCTCCTAAGGTCAAGGTCCCGGTTTTATCGAAAACAATGGTATCAATTTTTCGTGAGTTCTCAAAGGCTGTCCGGTTACGAATCAACAATCCGTTTTTAGCAGATAATGCCGTGGAGTTTGCTACCACCAGGGGAGTGGCCAGACCCAGTGCATGGGGACAGGTGATTACCATTACAGTTGCCATTCTTGCAATGGCAAAGGTCAAATCTCCACGTATGAGATACCAGGTAATTAAAGTGGTAAATCCTACAGTCAAAGCAATAATGGTTAACCACAAAGCGGCTTTGTCAACAAGGTTTTGGGTTTTGGATTTTGATTTCTGTGCTTCCTGAACCATGGTAATAACCTTAGATAAATAAGAATCTTCCCCTAGGTTTTCTACGGTAACTTCTATTGAACCTTCGCCGTTGATGGAACCGCCAATAACCTTGTCTCCTTTTTCTTTTTCAACGGGTTTGGATTCACCTGTGAGCATGGACTCATTAATGGAAGTGGACCCTTTGGCAATACCTCCATCGGCAGGGATTTTTTCCCCGGGTTTAATCAGTATTTTATCTCCTGACTGCAGTTTATCGACCTTCACGTCTTCTGTCTCTCCATTAGTGAGACGATGAGCAACATCAGGCATTAAGGCCGCCAATTTATCAAGAGCTTTAGAAGCACTAAGTACCGAACGCATTTCAATCCAGTGACCTAATAGCATAATATCGATTAAGGTTGCCAGCTCCCAGAAAAAATCCTCCCCTTCTAAACCGAAAACGGTTGCACTACTGTATAAATAGGCTACAGTTATGGCCATGGCAATCAACGTCATCATTCCCGGTTTCTTGTCGGTCACTTCATCATAAAAGCCTTTTAAGAAGGGCCAGCCTCCATAGAAATATACCAAGGAAGATAGACCAAAAAGGAGATAAAGACTTCCGGAAAATTGAATTTCAAAGTTGAACCATTCTTGAATCATAGGTGATAATAGAAGAATCGGGACTGTTATAATCATAGAGATGAAAAATCTTCTCTTAAAATCCTTAATCATTTTTTCATGGTGACTCTTTCCGTCATGATCATCATGGCCTTTTTTATGGTGTTCCTCATGATTATTTTTTGAAGTTTGGTTATTATTAGTGTTATCATTTTTTTTAGTTTTCTTATCATTATCTGTCATAATGAGCCTCCCATAATAAAATTTAGTGTAGCACCAATAAATCTTAATCTAATTATTAGTTACCCATAAATTCTTGCTACTTAACAATCCCTCGAAAAAGGTAGGATAAATCTTGATTCATTGGGTATATTAATAAGAAATTGAGCAAATCTAAAAACCTGGAAAGGAATGGTCCTATGATTCTTAGTGTAAGCCGAAGGACGGATGTCCCTGCCTTTTATTTCGACTGGTTTGTAAAACGGGTTCAAAAGGGTTATGTAATGATAAAAAATCCTATGAATTCTAAACAGATACATAAAGTTTCAATAAATCCCGAAGTTATTGATACAATCGTTTTTTGGACCAAAAATCCAAAACCCGCTATGGGAAAACTTAATCTTTTGGATTCCTACACCTACTACTTTCAATACACATTAAATCCCTATGGTGAAGCATTTGAGGAGAATGTACCCATCCTTGAGGATCGGTTAAAGACCTTTAAACACTTATCCGATACCATCGGGAAGGAGCGGGTGGTCTGGAGGTATGACCCCATTATTTTTACCGAAAACATGGGAGTGGATTATCATATTGCAGCATTTACCATGCTTGCAGAAATACTACGGTACTACACCGACACCGTGATGATAAGTTTTTTAGATGATTATCGTAAAATCCGTGAAAATATGAAACGTTTAGCAGTACGGGAGCCGAACTCTCAAGAGGTGGATATACTAGTTAAAGCGCTTGTGGAAATTGCAGGGAAAAATAAAATCTCTATTCGAAGCTGTGCAGAAAAAAGAATTTTGACACATCAAGGTCTTCAACCGGGCAGTTGTATAGACCCGGACCGAATAGAAAGGTTATTAAATAAAAAAGTTACTAAGCGGAAAGATAAACACCAACGTCCGAATTGTGAATGCTTGGAAAGTATCGATGTAGGAAGCTATGATAGTTGTCTTCATCAATGCTCGTATTGCTATGCCAATTATCGCTATGAAGTTATTGAAGACCAGTATCAAAAACATGATCCGGACTCTCCGCTGCTGATCGGTAAAGTCGCAAAGGGAGATATTATCAGAGAACGGGAAATGGAAAGTATTAAAATCAACAATCATCAGTTATCCATTTTTGATGATTAAGGAGGAAGAATAAGTGAAAAGACGGCTATTTAAAATCATTATTGGAATACTGATAATCATAATCATGATACCGATAATTTTTATTGGATATGTCACTTGGAAAAACCCATCCCATGAGGATGTTGAAGTGGTTAACATCGAAAACAATCAAAGGGAGGAACTGGTTCCGGAGGAAGAGTATTCGGTGTTAATATTTAATTTAGGCTACGGCGGACTAGACAGAAATCAGGAGTTTTTTATGGATGGAGGAGTATCCTCCCGGGGAGAAAGCGAAGCGCAGGTTATAAGTAATATGCAAGCTATAACGGATTTTTTAAGTAATGAGAGTTCAGATTTTATGTTACTTCAGGAAGTGGATATCCGTTCTGCTCGAAGCTATAATATCAATCAATATGAACTATTGAAAAATGAGCTCAAAGATTATGGTAATGCTTTTGCATATAATTATCAGGCCATCTGGGTTCCGGTACCACTTCTAAATCCTATGGGGCATGCGAATAGCGGCCTGCTTACGCTATCAAAGTATACAATGCATCAGGCCCTAAGACGGGAACTCAGAGGACAGGAATCTTGGCCGGTCATTCTAGCAGATTTAGATCGAAGCCTATTGGAAACCAGAATCTCTGTGGAAAACGGTAGAGATTTAGTCTTAGTGAATCTTCATCTGTCTGCTTATGATGAAGGGGGACTTCTACGAGAACAGCAGGTAGAACACTTACTAGAACTCATCAAAGAGATTTATGCAAAAAATGATTATGTAATTTTGGGAGGGGATTGGAATCAGCTTTTGGGGTCGGTGCAGTTAAATGATCCGGAATTTATTGAAGAGTGGCCGGATTGGCTCGTTCCGATTGCAGAGTCACTGGATGATACCGGTTACCGGTGGGGAATTGACGAGTCTGTAATGACTGTTAGGGATATTGGTGCGCCTTATGAACCGGGAGAAACTTTTGAGACCGTAATTGACGGATTTTTAGTGTCGCCAAACATTAGAATTATTGCAGTTGACGGACATAACCTAGGATTTGAGCATTCGGATCACAATCCTGTAACCTTAAGGTTTGAATTAACTGAAGATGACTAAGCTAGAATAATATTGCAACTATAATAGTATAATAGTATACAAGTATTCTATATCTGACATAAAATACGATGAATAGGATATATGGAAAATCACTATAGAAAATCACTATAGAAAAACTTATAGTATATATTTATAGTCATTTTTATTAAATGTCGCTTGAGAAGCGACCTTTTTGCTAAAAGCTTAAGATATAATCTTCTTAAGGTAAGAAAAACCAAAATATTAAAGGAGGTTATGAAATGGCTATGAAAGAAATGGAAGTAAATGAGGTAACGGAACTTCAGCAGGAAAAGGTAAGCATCGAAAAGACGGTAAGTATTTTAGAGAACCTTGCAAAAGGTTTGGACCCGGGTACGAAAAAAGCAGTAAAAAAAGATCACATTCTCCATGATCCGGAGATCATCAGAAGTTTCTATTTTGCAAAGCAAGTCTTGGAAAATGTAAAAAAAGGTTCCTATAATAATCGAAAGCTGACAGAGTTTATTATTACCCCGGAACAAAAGACTAAAATCCGATTACCGGATCGAAAAATCGGAGTAAATGAATTCTCTCGAATCATTAACGAACATATTGATCTACACCTGAGTAAAAGGCTCACGGGAGTAGAACTAAATCGACAACTTAAAAAGTTAAACGTGCTTTCGGAAGAAACGCTGGAAGGAGGGAAGAAACGAACAGTCACCAATGAACATTCCCTGGAAATGGGCTTTGAGTCGGAAAAACGGCAAAAAAACGGAAATGAATATGACATGGTGGTTATTAATGATGAAGGGAAAGCCTATTTATTAGAGAATCTGGAAGAAATAATGAAAGCCTAAAGTAGAGGAGGGAATTGAAAACCTTAAAAATAGAGGCTGCAATATAATGCAGCCTCTATTTTTAAGGTTTTTTGTTAAAGGCAACAGATTAAGGTTATATAGTACTTAATGGGGGTAAAATTCTAAAAAAAGCTTTTAAATATGTGGGAATTATTATATAATATAGCACAATAGTAAATAGAGTAACAGAATAAGGGGTGGTAGTCATAGAACTTACCAAGAGACAAAAACAAATTATTGAAATTGTTAAGAATAATGAGCCTATTTCGAGTGAGAAAATTGCTGAACAATTAGGGGTCATTCGAGCAACCTTAAGACCGGACCTTTCAATTTTAACGATGTCGGGAATTCTGGATGCCAGACCGAAGGTAGGATATTTTCATTCCGGGAAATCTGATATCAATGTCTTTTCCCAGGAAGCAGAAAAGTACTTAGTAGAAGATGTTATGAAAATGCCTGTGGTAGTTACGGAAGAATCGACGATTTATGATGCTATAGTGACCCTCTTCTTAGAAGACACAGGAACGATCTATGTAGTGACGAACAATTACTTAAGTGGTGTAGTTTCGCGAAAAGATTTTTTAAAAACCTTAATGGGCGGAGCAGACATGAACAAAATGCCAGTAGGAATGATTATGAGCAGAATGCCAAACCTCGCTACGATAACAAAAAATGAGACAATTATCGAAGCGGCCAACCGAATCGTAGAAAATGAAGTTGACAGTTTACCTGTGGTTGAAGTCTTAGAGGTTAATGGAAAAGAACGGTTAAAAATCATCGGCAAAGTATCCAAAAGCACTATAACAGAATTGTTTGTAAATTTATGTAAAAAATAGGAGGGGTTTGATTGACAGATAAACCATTAGTACTATATATCGTATCGGATTCCGTGGGTGAGACTGCGGAGCAAGTTGCAAGGGCTGTGATTGGCCAATTTGATACGCGAAATTATGAATTTCGAAAGTTTCCCTTTACAACGGAAAAAACTCAACTATTAGAGGTATTAGAAGAAGCAAAAAAAGAAAATGCTATTATAGTGTTTACCATGGTAATCAATGGACTTCGGGAATTTTTACTAGAGGAAGCGAAAAAAGTCAATATACGAACCGTGGATATTATGACACCATTACTGAATTTAATTAGTACTCAGTTAGACATGAAGCCGAAAAAAGAACCGGGAACCATTCGTCGTCTCGATGAAAAGTACTTTAAAAAAATCGAAGCTATTGAATTTGCTGTTAAGTACGATGATGGTAAGGACCCTCGTGGGATTAATAAGGCGGATATTGTTCTAGTCGGTATATCCAGAACATCTAAAACGCCTCTAAGTATGTACCTGGCCCATCGAAACATTAAAGCGGCTAATGTACCCCTAGTGCCGGAAGTATCTCCGCCTAGAGAACTTTTTAATGCACCGTCGGAAAAAATCATCGGTCTTACCACAAATCCTAGAAAGCTCATTGAAATCAGACAGGAAAGACTGAAGGCCCTTGGCCTGAAAGACGGAGCAAATTATGCGTCCATGGAGCGAATTCTCGAAGAATTGGACTATGCGGATAAAGTCATGCGAAAACTGGGTTGTCCTGTAATCGATGTTTCTACAAGAGCAGTGGAAGAGAGTGCAAGCATTATCCTTGAGATTTTCAAAGAAAAAGGTTATAAAGTAGGGAATTTAAAATAATTTGGAGGTGGCGTATTATGGAAAAGTGGGTATATTCATTTGTTGAAGGAAACAAAGAAATGAAAGCATTACTAGGGGGAAAAGGTGCGAATTTGGCTGAAATGAAAAGCATCGGACTTCCGGTACCTTCGGGATTTACTGTGACAACGAAGGCGTGTAATGAGTACTTAGCAAAAGGGGAAAAACTTTGGGATGAGTTAAACGATGAGATTTTTCAGCATCTTCATGATTTAGAAGAACGGGCAGGTAAGAAATTCGGAGATGAATTGAACCCCTTATTGGTTTCCGTTCGTTCCGGATCAGCAATTTCTATGCCGGGAATGATGGATACCATTCTAAACCTTGGTCTGAATGATCAATCGGTAATCGGTTTGGCGAAGGAAACCGGTAATAAATGGTTTGCTTACGACTCTTATCGTCGGTTTATTCAGATGTATGCAGATGTAGTGTTGAAAATTGATAAATACAAGTTTGACATTATTTTTGATCGAGTAAAAAATGAAAACAATATTGAAGAAGATACGAAACTGACCACAGAAAATCTTATGCAAATTGTGAAAGAATACAAGGATTTAGTCTTAAAAGAAAACCGAGCACCCTTTCCGGAAGAGCCTAGAGATCAACTGTTGATCGCTGTAGAAGCAGTTTTTAGTTCCTGGATGAATCCCCGGGCAGAAATATATCGAAAAATTAACAGCATTCCCGATGATATGGGTACAGCAGTGAATATACAAGAAATGGTTTTCGGAAATATGGGTGATACCAGCGGAACCGGTGTTGCTTTTACGAGGAATCCCTCTACCGGTGAGAAAAAACTTTACGGAGAGTACTTACTTAATGCTCAAGGAGAAGACGTGGTTGCAGGAACAAGGACCCCCCGAGATATCATTGAGCTCAAGGATAAGATGCCTCAAGTTTTTGAAGATTTTGTAAAGGTCTGCGATCAACTAGAAGAGCATTATAAAGATATGCAAGACATTGAATTTACCATTGAAAAGGAAAAGCTTTTTATTTTACAAACCCGTACCGGAAAACGTACGGCTGCTTCGGCAGTAAAAATTGCTGTAGACCTGGTAGCTGAAGAGAAAATCACGGAAGAAGAAGCCGTTCTAAAGGTTCATCCGGATCAGATTGAACAATTACTACATCCGACCTTTGATTTAGAAATGCTCGAGCAGGCAGAAAAGATCACCCAAGGCCTACCTGCTTCTTCAGGAGCTGCATCGGGACAGGTTTATTTCACATCCGAAGGAGCAACGGAAGCGAAGGAACGGGGAGAAGATGTAATTTTAGTAAGGACGGAAACCTCTCCTGAGGATATTGAAGGAATGGTGGCTTGTAAAGGAATTCTTACAGCCCGTGGAGGCATGACATCTCACGCCGCGGTAGTTGCCCGAGGAATGGGTAAGTGTTGTATTGCAGGAGCCAGTGAAATTCGGGTAAATGAAAAAGAAGGATACTTTATAGCCGGTGAACAGAAGTTTAAAAAAGGGGACTTTATCTCCCTCGACGGAAATAAAGGAAACGTATACAAAGGGAAAATTCAAACGGAAAAACCGGAACTATCCGGAGATTTTTCAAAATTCATGTCCTGGGTGGATCAATTTAGAACCTTAAAAGTGCGTACTAATGCAGATACGCCTAAGGATACGAAACAAGCTATCGACTTCGGTGCCGAAGGCATAGGTCTTTGTCGAACAGAGCATATGTTTTTTGAAGAGGGAAGAATCTCCGTGGTACGAAATATGATTTTATCCAGATCCGTAGAGGACAGGGTAAAGGCTTTAGATAAGCTTCTACCGATGCAACGATCCGACTTTAAGGAAATTTTTAAAGCCATGGGGTCAAGACCGGTAACTGTTAGATTACTGGATCCTCCACTTCATGAATTTTTGCCGGAAGAAGAAGAGGATATAAAAAATTTAGCCAAGGAAATGGATATTTCTGTAGCCCACTTACATTCCGTAATCGAAGACTTAGGAGAAGTCAATCCGATGCTCGGTCATCGAGGTTGTCGATTGGCAGTCACTTATCCTGAAATATATAAAATGCAGGTTCGTGCTATTATGGAAGCCGTGGTAGAACTGAAAAAAGAATCAGACTTGGAAGTGGTTCCCGAGATCATGGTACCCCTTGTAGGAGAATTAAAAGAACTTCAGTATATAAAAGAATTAATCATTGCAACCATTAACGAGGTGCTAATGGAAAATCAAACTACGGCTACGTACCTCATTGGGACCATGATTGAGGTACCAAGGGCTGCGATAACCGCAGATAAAATTGCTGAAGAAGCGGAGTTTTTCTCCTTCGGTACCAATGACTTAACCCAAATGACCTTTGGTTTTTCCAGGGATGATGCGGGACGATTCATCAAAGAATACGAAGAAAAAAAGATTTTAGAAAAAGATCCTTTTCAACAAATTGACCGTCAGGGTGTAGGAAAATTAATGGAAATTGCTGTAGATCTTGGTCTAAAAACCCGCAAGGATCTAAAGCTTGGAATATGTGGAGAACATGGTGGAGAAGCAAGTTCCATTGAGTTTTGTCATTTACTAAATTTGGACTATGTTTCCTGCTCGCCCTTTAGAGTACCGGTAGCGAGACTTGCAGCGGCTCAGGCTGCGATTCGATTTCCAAAAAGAAAATAGGAGTAAAGTCATTAACAACTTATTTAAATAAATATAAGTACTCGAATGTTTAATAGAACTATTACAAAGTGCTTTAAAATTTATAACCTCTAAAAATAAATGGAGACAATTGCTCCATTTATTTTTATTTGGCCAAAGAATGGGTATAAATATGGCATCATACTTCGACTTAAGGAGCGATCCCAATGGAATATAATATACGTCAGGAAAGCGAAGATATTGAAAAGAAAATATTATCTCCCTATGCCATGCAAAGTGCCGATAGCAAGGGGAGAAAAAAATATGTAGAACCCTGTAAAATTCGAACAACCTATCAGCGGGATCGTGACCGAATTATTCATTCCAAATCCTTTAGAAAACTTAAAGAAAAAACGCAGGTTTTCATCGTTAAGGATGACTTTTTTAGAACCCGGTTGACCCATGTTCTAGAAGTTAGTCAAATTGCAAGAACCGTGGCAAGAGCCCTTCGACTAAATGAAGATTTGGTTGAAGCGATTAGTTTAGGTCATGATCTAGGTCATACTTGCTTTGGTCATAGCGGTGAAGAAACCTTAAATGAAATTTCCGGGCATTTTAAACACAATGAACAAAGCCTAAGAGTAGTAGATAAACTTGAAAAACAGCGACAAGGATTGAATCTAAGCTTTGAAGTTCGTGACGGCATTCTAAATCATACCGGTAAAAACCACTGCGTAACCTTAGAGGGGAATGTGGTAAAGATTGTGGATCGCATCACTTACTTATGTCATGACATTCAAGACAGCATAAGTGTAGGGGTACTAAGAGAATCTGAAATTCCAAAGGATTTATTAGAATATCTGGGACATACCCATAGCGAACGGGTAAATACACTAACGAAAGACTTGATTTTTGAAACAAGAACCATTCTTGAAGATCCTAGTGTCGAAAGAGAAGAAAAAGTTAAAACCTATCAGAGTGAAGAGGCAATGGTCATGATGACAAAACTTCGTAGTTTTATGTTTTCAAAAGTATACAAAGGGAAGTTTTGTAGCAAAGAACGGCAGAAGGCCCATTACATTATAGAATTTTTATACGCTTACTTTCTAGAACATGCTCATGAGTTACCGCCAAAATATCGATCCATCTCCGATGAGGAAGGTTTGGAGCGGGGAATTATGGATTTCATTGCAGGTTGTACTGATGGATATATTATAAAACTTTTCAAAGAAAAGTTTATTCCCACACCGAGATAATATTCTGAATATATTTTTTTTTAGAATTAAGAAGGAATTAAAAAGAGGTATGTCGAATTAAGTCATAAGCAGTGTATATTTCGATATATAAATATTATTGATTTTTTTGATGAAATATGGTTATAATAGAAAGCTCGTGGGTGAAAATTTCCCATGAATCAGAACTCAAAAAATTAGGTGGTCCTATGGGAAAGATAAATGAAGACAAAGTTGAAGAGATTAAAGAAGCCCATGATATTGTTGACACGATAGGAAATTATATTGAGGTAAAATCTTCCGGTTCGTCCTATAAGGCACTGTGTCCTTTTCATAATGAAAAAACCCCCTCCTTTATGATTAATCGTGACAAGCAGATCTATAAATGCTTTGGATGTGGTGAGGGTGGAGATGTTTTAACATTTGTTATGAAAATGGAGAACCTTGATTTTATCGAAACCTTAAAAATGATGGGCGAGAAAGCTAATATTGACGTTGACATCGAGGATAATATTTCCGACCAGGAAAGACAGGAAACGAAACGACTTTATGAGATTAATCGAAAAGCGGGATTGTATTATTATCGAAAATTGACATCTTCTAAAAATGAAGGCTTACAATATCTCAAAAAAAGAGGTGTATCTTCCGGTGAGATCAAAGCATTTGGTTTAGGCCTCGCCGAAGATCGATGGGACGGTTTATTGGAGCACTTAACAAAAGCTGAATATCCTAGAGAAACCATCGAAAAAACCGGGCTTATACTAAAAAACAAGCATGGAGATCGATACTATGACCGCTTTCGAAATCGGATCATTTTTCCGATTTTTAATACTCGGGGCATGGTTATTGGTTTTGGGGGGAGGGTATTAGATCAAAGTTTACCGAAATACTTAAACTCTCCGGAAACCAAAATATTTAACAAACGAAAAATATTATATGGCTTGAATTTGGCAAAAAAGAATATCAAAGATCATCAAATTATTTTGGTTGAAGGCTATATGGATGTGATCGCTCTTCATGGCAATGGAGTAAAAAATGCTGTGGCAACCCTAGGAACGTCTCTAACAAAAGATCATGGACAATTAATTAAAAAGTATGCGAAAGAAGTTGTGGTAGCATTTGATGGTGATGAAGCGGGAGTCAAAGCTACATTACGAAGTATTCAAATTCTGGAGAATGAAGGACTGAAAATTAGGATTTTATCCTTAGGGAAAAAAGAGGATCCCGATGATTTTATTCGGCAAAAGGGAAAAAATATTTTTTATAAGAGAATTAAAGAATCGCCAAATCACATTGAATATCAAATTCAAAAGATCAGAGAAAAATACTCCTTAAGCAGTACCGAAGGGAAAGTGGATTTTTCCAAAGAGACAACCCAGCTTTTACGCAGAGTGAAAAGTCCTATAGAACAGGAAGCTTATGCGGAAGAAGTGGCAAGGGAACTAAACCTTTCAAAGGATTCCTTGTTAAGGGAAATCCGAGGCAGCCAGCAAAAATATTCTAACAAGGCACCTAGTGACCAAAGCAGCTCCCAAGGATCCAACGAGCGATCCGGATCAAATTATTTGCATACCATGCCCAGTATTGAAAAAGACGGGCATATTAAATTAGAAAAACTTATTATTAAATTTATGATGGACAATGAAAATCAAATTCCTTTTATTAAAGAACACGTGGCGATTGAGGATTTTTCTATTGAATCCCATCAACAATTAGTGCGTTATCTATTCTATCAGGATCAACAAAGTTCAGGGGATTATGAGTTGCAAGAGCATAAAGATTTATTAGATGAGATTGCAGCCCTTGACCGCCAAGAAGGAGAAATTCAAAAGATCCTGGAAGATTATTTATATAACTTAAAAAAATATAAGTTAATCTATCGAAAAAAAAACCTGGAAAAACAACAACAGGAACTCTTAGATAGTCCTAATATTGAAAAGGAAGAGGTAGATAGAATTTTGCTGAAAATAGGAATGGAAATCATGGACATCAATAAAGATCTTCAAAATCATCAATTAAAAGAAGGGAGGGGCCAGGATGAGTAACGGTAAAAAAAGTATCCCGAAAAAACAACCGGATATAGAAAATACTGTGGAATTAGAACAGGATGCGATTAAAGATCTATTAGAAAAAGGGAAAAAAGTAGGGGGGATTACCTATAAGGAAATCATGGATTCCCTAGAGAAAATAGATTTAGATAAAGAGCAGATGAATGAAGTATACGATCATCTTGCCAATATGGGTGTGGAAATCGTTGGAGAAAAAGAAGCGGAAGACTTGAAAAAAGTGGAAATCGATCCTGAAGAAGTCGTAAAAGAAAGTATGGAGCCTGACGTAAATCTTTTAAAAGGGGTAAATATAGACGATCCGGTTCGAATGTATTTAAAAGAAATCGGAAAGGTTTCTTTATTGACAGGAGACGAAGAAGTTGACTTAGCCAAGCGTATGGAAAAAGGCGATGAGTTGGCTAAAAAGAAACTGGTTGAAGCGAACTTACGGTTAGTGGTAAGTATTGCAAAACGGTATGTAGGTCGAGGAATGCTATTTTTGGATTTGATCCAGGAAGGGAACCTGGGGCTCATTAAAGCGGTAGAAAAGTTTGACTATACCAAAGGATATAAATTCAGTACCTATGCCACCTGGTGGATTCGGCAAGCCATTACCCGGGCTATTGCGGACCAAGCCCGTACCATTCGTATACCGGTGCATATGGTGGAGACCATTAATAAATTAATTCGAGTCTCAAGACAACTACTTCAAGATCTTGGTCGTGAACCCCATCCCGAAGAAATTGCGAAGGAGATGGATATTACCGAAGAAAAAGTACGGGAAATACTAAAAATCGCTCAAGAACCGGTATCTTTAGAAACGCCTATTGGTGAAGAAGAAGATAGCCATTTAGGTGATTTTATTCCCGACGAAAATATTCCCGCTCCTGCTGAAGCTGCAGCCTTTGCCCTTCTAAAAGAGCAGTTAGTAGAGGTACTGGATACTTTAACCCTTCGGGAACAAAAAGTGCTTCGACTCCGATTCGGATTGGATGACGGAAGAGCAAGAACCTTAGAGGAAGTAGGAAAAGAATTCCAGGTAACGAGAGAACGAATTCGACAAATTGAAGCGAAGGCTCTTAGAAAACTACGACATCCCAGCCGCAGCAAAAAACTCAAGGATTATTTAGAATAATGATATAAATAAATGGAACCTAGGCCAATAGCTTCTTAACAGAATCTATTGGTTTCCTTTTTAGAGAAAATTATTGCGTCAGAAAAAATAATCATGATTAAGGAGGATTAAGAATGGATTTAACCCCGCGACTTCTAAGAATTGCAGAGGAGATTCGCCCGGCAGAAAAAGTAGGAGATATTGGTACAGACCATGGGTATCTACCGATATACTTAATTAAAAATCGCATTGCCAAAACGGTAATTGCAACAGATATTAATCAGGAACCTTTAAATGCCGCATGGAAAAATATAAAAACCTATGGCTTGGAAGAAAAAATAGAAACAAAGCTGGGGGCAGGAACGATTCCTTTAGAGGAAGAAGATCTAGATGTTCTCATTATAGCGGGCATGGGAGGAAAGCTCATAAGCGAGATATTAAGAAATAGCAACTCATTAAAGATAAACGTAAATCGAATAATATTACAACCCATGCAACAGCAAGCAGAGTTGCGAAGTTACCTATTAAATGAAGGCTACACTATTGAAAAAGACCTGCTTGTTGAAGAAGGACGTAGAATTTATGAAATCCTTGTAGTATCCTTGCAAACTCATTCAGAGGTCAAGGATTCCACTGATAAAATGTCTATTCAACAACAAATAAACACCCAGGAAATAGCTAAAAATCATCCGAAGGCCTTTGCTATTTATAAAGATCTGCAAATGGAGTTAGGTTTTCAACTTTTCGAAAATCCTAAGGGACTGATATCTAAATTTTTAGACCAACGAATTCAACGGATGGAGAAAATCATCCATGAGACCACCGATTCAAAAAGTGAAGCGGCGATGCGAATGAATCAAAGGGCTAGAGAGAAGGCGGAAAAACTTAAGGAGGTTAAACAATGTCTTTGAAAATTAAAGATGTTACCGAGTACATGGAAACCATAGCACCAAAAGCATACGCTATGGAATGGGACCGGGTGGGACTACAAATTGGTTCACCTAGAAAGGAAGTTCATCGGATTATGGTTACCCTTGAGATAAACCTAGGGGTACTTAAAGAAGCTTCGGAAAAAAACGTGGATCTAATTATTTCCCATCATCCCTTAATCTTTAAACCCTTAGCAGAGATTGACTTTGAAGCTCCGAAGGGTGCCATGATTCAAAAAATCATACAAGAGGATATTCATGTTTACGCTACTCATACAAATATGGACGTTGCCCCAGAGGGATTGAATCAACATATCGCAGAAAAAATCGGACTAAATAACATTGACGTACTCAGCCCCTCGAATGAAAAACCATATGTTAAATTTATTGTGTATGTGCCCGAATCTCATAAAGAAAGTATCATTGAAGCCATTAATAAAGGTGGTGGAGGCCATATCGGTAACTATAGTCATTGCACCTTTGGAGCAGCGGGTATCGGAACATTTAAACCGGGACCGGGATCCGATCCTTTTTTGGGTAAGAAAAATGAACTGGAAAAGGTAGAAGAAAGTAAAATTGAAACCATTGTAGAAAGAAAAGATATCCCAAGTCTTTTGAGGGAGATACAGCAGGTCCATCCCTATGAAGAAGTCGCTTATGATCTTTATCCTTTAGAATTAGCGATTAATCACGTGGGATTAGGACGAATTGGAGATCTTTCAAAGCCACAGAGTTTCGAAAAGCTTATTCAACACCTTAAAAAGGTACTCGAATTAAAAGAAGTGCGTTACGTGGGAAACTTACATCAGGAAATTTCTAAAGTAGCAATTTTAAATGGATCCGGTGGAGATTTTATCCAACAAGCAAGAATGGCAGGAGCAGACTGCTTTATTACCGGGGATGTTAAATACCATGAAGCTCAGGATGCGATGGATAAAGCTATGCCGGTTTTGGATATCGGACATTATGAAAGCGAAATAATTTTCCGAGAGTTTATCAAAACCCGGTTGGAAAAACGATTTGGAGAGGCCGTAGAAATCTATATTGCAAAAAACCTTAACAATCCCTTTAATACTTTGTAAGAAGGGCCTCAGCTTTGACTTTTAAACCACCCTATGGTATGATTTTAAAGGAATATCAATGGAGCGAGTAAATCAGATGGTCGCGTGAGCCTTCAGGCTAACGAGGAAAGTCCGAGCTCTATAGGGCAGGGTGCTGGGTAATCCCCAGTGGAGGCGACTCTAAGGACAGTGCAACAGAAAGATACCGCCTTTTTTAAAGGTAAGGTTGGAATGGCGAGGTAAGAGCTCACCAGAGGCTAGGTGACTAGTCTGCTATGTAAACCCCACCTAGAGCAAGACCAAGTAGGGACTTGAAATGCGGCTGCCCGTCGTGTCCCGTGGTAGGTCGCTTGAACTTGCTGGTAACAGCAAGTCTAGATAGATGACCATTTAATACAGAACTCGGCTTACAGATTTACTCGCTTTTTGAATCCAAGATTTATCAAACATCCTTAAATAAGGGTGTTTTTTTGTGCAAATTAAAATAATATATTGAGAAAGGTGATTATTATTTATCGGGAAACCAAATTTGGACTTCTCTTTCGGCGGATTCTACGGAATCCGCCCCATGAATTAAATTTCGAGTGGTATTATTTGCAAAATCTCCCCGAATAGTGCCGGGAATCGCTTTTGCCGGATCTTTATCTCCAATCATTAATCGCATGACCGTAATGATGTTTTCACCTTCTAAGACCATGGCCATAACGGGACCTTCTAAAATAAAATTAACTAAGGATTCGAAATAAGGCCGCCCCCTATGCTCTTCATAGTGGTTCTCCACCGTTGCACGGTCCGGTTGTTTTAGCTCGGCTTTTAGTATACGATAACCCTTTTTTTCAATTCGACTAAGAATTTCTCCAACCAACCCTCTTTGTACTCCGTCGCTTTTGATCATGATAAACGTTTTTTCCATTTGCTATCACCTCCAATTAACGCTAGGTCAATTATACAAATATTCGAAAGAATCTGCAATAAAAAATAATCATTCTAAAATAAAAGTTTACATGATATTTTTAGATACAGTCATTAAAGCTAAAATCAATGGGTATAATATAAGATAAAGCAAAATACTATATATCTGGAGGGTTGCATATGTTAAAAAATGTTGCAAATATTGTACGAGGTTTATCTGCCGATGCGGTGGAAAAAGCAAATTCCGGGCATCCCGGGTTGCCGCTGGGTTGTGCAGAGATAGGGGCTGTGTTGTATGGAGAAAGCCTTAATTATTACTCAGAAGAGCCGAATTGGCTCAATAGAGATCGATTAGTTCTTTCGGCAGGGCATGGTTCCATGCTTTTATATTCTTTTCTTCATCTTACGGGCTACGAAGTTTCCCTGGATGACTTGAAAAATTTTCGTCAAGTGGACTCTAATACGCCGGGACATCCGGAACACGGGGATACCCCCGGAGTAGAAGCTACCACAGGACCTTTGGGACAGGGGTTTTCCAACGCAGTTGGGATGGCCTTATCGGAGAAACTTTTGGCAGAGAAATTTAATCGTGACTCCTTACGAATTATTGATCATTATACCTACACAATTCTTGGAGACGGGTGCATGATGGAAGGGATTACTTCTGAAGCAGCCTCCCTTGCAGGACATTTGGGTCTGGAAAAGCTCATTGCGATTTATGATGATAACAAAATTTCCATAGGTGGTGGCACAGATCTTGCGTTCACTGAGTCCGTAGCGGATCGATTTAAAGCCTATAATTGGCATGTTATAGAAGATGTTGATGGACATGACCTGGACCAAGTTCGTCGAGCTATTGAAGAAGGCAAGGCAAACAAGGAGCAGCCGACACTGATTCTAGCGCGAACCCATATAGGATACGGAGCACCGACAAAGCAAGGTACAGCAGGTGTTCATGGCGCCCCTCTTGGGAAAGATGACCTCCTTGGAATGAAAAAGTATCTAGGCCTTCCGGAAGATGAAGAATTCTATATCTCTCCTGAAGTTGCAGACTATTTTGAAGAACTAAAGCAGGCAAAGAAAATGAAATACCAGGATTGGGAGGAGATATTCAACACATGGTCATTGAAATATCCCGGACTTAAAAAAGAATTAAATCAATATTTAAGTACTGAAATACCCATGGAAGCCCTGGAATTATTAAAAAACTATCCTTTAGATGAAAAGGGAAAAGTTGCTACCAGGAAATCCTCAGGGGAAGTATTAAATCAACTGGCAGAATTTATGCCGAATCTTATTGGTGGTTCTGCGGATTTATCGCCATCAACTAAAACGTATTTAGACAATTATGGTGAAATTCAAAAGAATCAATTTGATGGACGGAACATTCGATTTGGCGTTCGAGAGCATGCTATGGCAGGGGTTGCGAACGGGATTTCTTTGCATGGAGGCTTTAGACCCTTTGTTTCAACTTTTTTAGTATTTTCCGATTACATGCGGCCTTCGATAAGAATGGCAGCAATTATGAAACAACCGGTGATTTTTATATTCACGCATGATTCTATTTACGTAGGGGAAGACGGACCCACTCATGAACCGATCGAACATTTAGAATCCTTACGATTGATCCCGAATTTGAAAGTCTTAAGACCGGGAGATACAGAAGAAGTTGCAAGATCATGGATAGAAGCCTTGGAACACCTGGATGGACCAACAGCCCTAATTTTATCTAGACAGGGGCTGGCTTTAATCGAAGATAAGAAAGACATCGCATCCTTTTCTAAGGGCGGATATGTATTGGCAAAGGACCCGGAAGAAAAAGTGACATTAATGGCATCGGGAAGTGAAGTATCTTTAGCATCGGAAGTAAGAAAAACCTTACAGGAAAAAGGGATTTCCTCTCGATTAGTATCAATTCCCGATCGAAGGACTTTTGAAGAGCAGACAGAAGCCTATAGAAAAGAAGTTCTTGGGGCTCCCCTACAGTTGAGAGTTCTGATAGAAGCCGGAGTAAAGAGTGGATGGTATCGTTTCTTGTCTGATAAAGACTTGATGATTACCATGGAGACTTATGGCGCCAGTGGACCCGGAGATCAAGTGGCGAAAAAGTTTGGCTTTGAAGCAGGGAGGATCACTGAAAAAATAATCGAAAGAATTAAGGGGGAAGCATAATGGAGTTTAAGAAAGTATTACTTTGTACAGACTTCTCGGTCGAATCCGAAAGATTGGTTCAGACATTGTACGAATTAAAGGATCTCGGATTGGAGGAAGTGATTATTTTCAACGTGGTAGAAATAGATTCTGCAGGAAGCAATGCCCCCAGTTTTCAAAAACAGAAAAAAGAAGCATTGAAAGCGGATCAACGAGAGCTTGAAAAAGAAGGATTCGAAGTTAAAGTAGATATTAAAATCGGAACGGCTGCTAAGGATATTGTAAAGAAGGCGGAAGATGAAAATGTGGACTTGATTTTGATCGGATCCCATGGAAAAGGATTTATCAAACGAATTCTGCTAGGTAGTACTACTTTTGATGTAGTACGGTTAAGCAAGACACCGGTATTAGTGGAAAAATACCAGGGTAGTAAAACAGAGCATAGTCGTATCTTGATTAAAGATAAGTTTAAGAAAGTACTACTCCCTGTGGATTATTCCACCCATGCTATGAACGTTTTAGAAAAGGTAAAGGGCATAAAAAAGATACAGGAAATTCTTTTGGTTTCTGCAATTGAATACAGCCAATCAGAAAAAGAATTAGATGAGGTTAAGGATAAATTAGAGAAGCATTTAGGTAAAATCCGGATGGATCTATTCAATGCAGGGTTTGCATCAAACTATATTATCAAAGAAGGAACTGCATCCAACAATATATTAGAGGTTGCAGAAAATGAAGCTGTGGACTTAATTATTCTTTCGAAGCGAGGAGAAGGTAAAATTAAGGAACTACTGATCGGAAGTACGGCAACCACGGTAATTACCAATTCAAAATTGCCGGTGCTTATTTTTCCATCAAAGGAGTAAATTGGAGAAAAAAATAGTGCTGAACGAGTAATGAATTTAAGAATGAATATAAAAAAGAGGCCTATCGGTCTCTTTTTTATTTCATAATTTCAATGGCGTTTAACAGTTTTGGAATCACTTGTTTTTTACGGGAAACCACACCGGGAATAAATACTCCCTGTTCTTTGGGAATATTAAAAGCCGTAGAGACTAAACTCGGTTTTTTCGATGCATGTAGGATGTAGGAACCTTCTTTGATAATATCCGTTACTAATAACAATGTTATATCATGATTTTTACTTATATGGGTTTGTTCAATAAAAGACAAAAAAGCTTCCTTTTGTTGAAAAACCTGATCGATATCTAAGGTGAATACTTGACTGATCCCGGCTTTATAAAAGCTTAAATCGAATTCTTTATAATCCTTATGGAAAATTTCATCGATACTTTGACCTTCTAAAGAAGTACCTGCTTTAAACATTTTCATACTGAATTCTTCTAAATTAAAATTCAGAGTTTCATTCAGAGATTCTGCTGCTTTCCGGTCCTCCTTAGTGGTTGTGGGTGATCGGAAAGACAAAGTGTCGGAGAGTATACCGGAAAGTAAGGCACCACATATAGACTTTGGTATGGGAATCTGATTTTCTCGAAACATAGAAAAAATAATCGTTGCTGTACTACCAACTGGTTTATTTCGAAAAGCAATCGGCATGGATGTTGAGATATCACCTAATTTATGATGATCAATAATTTCGAGGATTTCAGATTCTTCTAAACCCACAGCGCTTTGTGAGTATTCATTGTGATCCACAAGAATTGTCTGTTTTCGTTTGGGGTTGAGTATATGTTTTCGCGACACAAAACCTAAGAATTTTTTATCTCGGTTGATTACCGGATAATTTCGATAATGGCTTTGACTCATGGTTTCCTTTATATCGTCTAAATATTCTTCTTCACTAAATCGGACAATATTGTCGGAACGCATGATTTTTGAAATGTAATTACACTGATCAATTACCCGTGTAGTATACAAGGAGTCATAAGGGACCGAAAGCATCGTAATTTTCTGTTCCTGAGCTTGAGCCAAATACTTTTCGGGAATTTCCCGATTACCGGTTACTACAATTAACTGGACTTTAGAAGCAATAGCATAGTCAATAATATCATATCGATCGCCAACAATAATAATGTCCTCTTCTGCAAGCTGTCCACGAATGGTTTTATAGTAATCATCAATTACCGATACGCTACCTTTAAAGTACTTTAAACCCTCAGAAAGTAGGGTGCCATCCAGATCTGAAAGAAGATTCTCTAAAGAGGTTTCCAGCTTTCTGAAATCACCTGCTATCAGACTGACCGCAATATCTTTAATACTCACAATTCCTAAAAGTTTCTTGGTAGAATCCACAATTGCCAAAGTTGCAATTTTTTCTTCATCCATGAGATTATAAGCTGATAAAATGGATGTGTTTTCGCTGATTCCCCGAGTTATATGATAGTCTAAATCCTGAACCTGTACTTTAACATCTTCTATCGTTTTAGGCGTATTCAATGTAAAATAGTCCAGCACGAAGTTGCTTTCTTTGCTTATAGGGCCTAAAACACAGGGAATGGTTTCGTAACCTAACTGTTGTTTTAGGTAGGATAGAGATATAGTCGATACCACAGAGTCAGTATCGGGATTTTTATGGCCAAAAATTAGGATAGACATAACACCGCTCCTTTATTTTATTATTTTAAGTGCAATGTTTTTTTATAATAACAGATGTAATGTATCAGTTTAAGTTGTTATACAGCATTAAAAAATTTCAACATGAGAAGTACTAATATAATATAAATTAAAACGATACAAGTCAATAGAGGTTTAAAAAATAGCAGGAAAAAACAAAGAAATCCCATAGTTGTCTACAAACAGGGTATGAAGTTTGTTATAATAAAAAAGAGGTGTATTGAAGGAGGGTTATTGTGAAAGAATTTAATACGAAAAATATAATGAAACAGAGGAATACATAGGGGAAATTATGATTTCCAAGTCCAAAGTATTGAATTCTTTAAGTATAATCTGCTGACTGAACTGCAGGAAGTTTTGATAGAGTTAGAGGGGCGGTCCCTAAAAGCTTTGATATTACCATTGAAAGGGGAAGTTTTTATAGCCAAGGTGGATGCGCAGTAAATTCAAGAAATGAATCCTTTGCAAGAAAGAGACTTTGAACTGGTGGTACAATCCTTATTAAAAAAAGTTGAAGAGTCCCTCTGTCCGGTAATTGTAGTAATTAATGGTTAAGCCTTAGGAGGTGGTATGGAACTGGCTTTAATTTGTGATATACGCATTGTTGAAAAAAAACAAAATTTGGACAATCGAATGTTGATAACCGGAAGTAAACTTAAGTACCCCCCTGGTTCGAGATTATGTTTTTCAAATGAAGGGGTCGTAGGGAAGGCATGGATGCTTTTTTGAATTTGAGAAAGGCAAAGTTTCAATAATAATTTGGGACCTTGTAGTGTTTAATAGTAATGCTTACTTTAGTTAAATATACTATATGAGGAGGGTTCATATGAAAAAGGTCGGAGTATTAGGAGCAGGTACGATGGGAACCGGAATAGCACAGATTTTAGGAGTGAATGGTTTTGATGTAGTTCTTCGGGATCTCTCGGAGGAATGTTTGCAAAAAGCAAAGAAATCCATTGAGAAAAATTTAGGTAAATTAGTGGCCAAGGGTAAATTGGAAGAGCCTGAATTGGAAAGCACGATGAATCGTATTAATTTTGCTGTTGAAATAGAATCAGTCAAGGATTGTGATATGGTCATCGAAGCAGTTACTGAAAATATGATGGTAAAGAAAAAGATTTTTCAAGAACTTGACGAAGTTTGCAAAGTGGAAACTATTTTAGCAACAAACACCTCCTCTTTATCCATTACAGAAATCGCCTCCGTAACTTCCCGGCCGGACAAAGTTTTAGGTATGCACTTTTTTAATCCGGTACCGATGATGAAATTGGTGGAAATTATTAAAGGAATCGCAACAGACATAGGAGTAAAAAATCAGGTTGTGGAGCTGACGGAGAAAATTGGCAAAACCCCTGTGGAAGTAGAAGAAGCACCGGGATTTGTTGTAAATCGAATCCTTGTACCGATGATCAACGAAGCCATAGGAGTATTAGGGGATGGAGTAGCAAAGGCGGAGGATATTGATAAAGCGATGAAACTTGGGGCAAATCATCCAATAGGCCCCTTAGCCCTGGGAGATTTAATTGGTCTTGATGTTACACTGGCCATAATGGAAGTGTTATATGAAGAGTTTTCAGATTCTAAATACCGGCCCCATCCTTTACTTCGAAAGATGGTTCGGGCACATAAATTAGGAAGAAAAACCGGCGAAGGTTTTTATTCCTACACCTAGAAAGGACGGTACTTATGGAAAAAGATATTCAAGAGATCATGTTTACTGAAGAAGAAATACAAAAAAAAGTCAAAGAACTAGGGAAAACCATTGAAAAGCATTATGAAAATCGGGAAAAGGATTTAGTGGTAATTGGAATATTAAAAGGAGCCAATGTCTTTTTAGGAGACTTGGTACGCAAAATGAGTATTCCTCTATACATTGATTTTATGGCAGTTTCCAGCTACGGACAATCAACAGAAAGTTCCGGCGTAGTAAAGATTATTAAGGATTTGGATATGGAAGTAGAAAACAAAGATGTGTTAATTGTAGAGGACATTATTGATACAGGATTAACGCTTCATTACCTTACAGAGAATCTGGGAACCAGAAAGGCCAACAGTATTAAAATAGTTACCTTACTAAACAAAGAATATCGAAGGAAAGTTGAAATTCCGGTGGATTTTGTAGGTTTTGAGATCCCCGATGAATTTATTGTAGGCTATGGAATTGACTATGCTGAGAAATATCGAAACCTGCCATATATTGCCACACTAAAAAGAGAAGTTTATGAATAAAAAATAAGGAGGAATATTAATGACTGAGAAAAAAATGATTCCCGCAGCCCTATCCAACAGACATCTACATTTATCCCAAGAGCATATTGATCAATTGTTTGGAAACAATTATAATCTCTGCACTCTAAAAGATCTATCTCAACCAGGGCAATTTGCCTGTGAAGAAAAGGTGGATATGATTGGGCCGAAAGGGGAAATAAAAGGAATTCGTGTGTTAGGTCCTGCAAGACCGGCAACGCAAATTGAAGTTTCTGTAAGTGACAGTTTTGTATTAGGGGTAAAGCCTCCCGTTCGAGACTCCGGAGACATCGAAGGGAGCCCGGGAGTAACACTTAGGGGACCTGAAGGCGAAGTTCACCTCGATAAAGGTGTTATCATAGCGGCAAGGCATATTCATATGCACACAAGCGATGCTGAAAAATTTGGTGTTGAAGACAAGCAAAGAGTGAAAGTCAGAACCTTTGGAGAGAGAGCACTAATATTCGAAAATGTTCTGGTTCGAGTCAGTCCTAAATATGCACTGGAAATGCACTTGGATACTGATGAAGGAAATGCGGCAAATCTTAGAAATGGTACACTCGTAGAACTAATTACGCAATAAGGGAGGAAAAAGCATGAAGCCCATCGAAAAATATATGGATCATACTGCATTAAAAGCGGACACTCGTTTAGCAGACATTGAAAAGCTTGCGAAGGAAGCGAAAGAATACAATTTTTATGCGATTTGCGTGAATGGTACCTATGTTGAGGCGGCCAAAGAACTCTTAAAAGACACCGATATAAAAATTGCATCGGTGGTAGGTTTTCCCTTAGGTGCTTCCACTACGGAATCAAAAGTCTTTGAAACGGAAGATGCCATTATGAAGGGTGCCGAAGAAATTGATATGGTCATCAATATCGGAGCTCTTAAGGATGGTAGATATAAGCATGTGCTAAAGGATATTAAAGCTTTAGTGGATGTAGCAAAGGGAAAAGCCATTGTGAAAGTAATTATAGAGACGGCATTATTGACAGATGATGAAAAGATTAAAGCTTGTGAGTTGGCGAAAGAGGCCGGAGCTCAGTTTGTTAAGACTTCTACCGGATTTAGTACGTCCGGAGCCACAAAAGAGGACGTAGCTTTGATGAAAAAAACTGTTGGACCCGACATAGAAGTAAAAGCTTCCGGAGGCATTCGGGATATGGCAAAAGCCAAGGAAGTTATCGCTGCTGGTGCTACTCGAATTGGTGCAAGTTCTACGGTGAATATTGTAAAAGAATTTCAAAAGGAAGAAAAAAACAAATAAATCCAAACAATACCCCAAGACAAGAATAGATTATACTAAACTAAAAATATGAAGAATATAAAAATGAAAAGGATGATTCTCTTGATCGAGGATCATCCTTTTTGCATCATAATCATATATCAGCCATATAGTAAATAACGAATATGGTTTTAAGAATACTCTTTCAACCGTAGTAGATGAAAAGCTTTTATACGTTAAATCGGAATAAAATTACATCACCATCTTTAACCACGTAGTCTTTCCCTTCCAGTCGAACCAAGCCTTTTTCTTTTGCTGCTACAGGATTTCCTGCAGCAATGAGATCCTCATAGGCAGTAACTTCTGCTCGAATAAACCCACGTTCAAAATCTGTATGAATTTTTCCGGCGGCTTTAGGAGCCTTAGTACCTTTTTTAATCGTCCAAGCCCGAACTTCCTGAGGACCGGCAGTTAAGTACGTAATGAGTCCTAAAAGATCATAGGAAGTATGAATAAGTTTGTCAAGGCCTGAAGTACTCAGTCCTAGATCTTCTAAAAACATGGCTTTTTCATCATCTTCCAATTCTGATATTTCCTCTTCTATTTTTGCGCATACTTTTATCATCGCAGAGCCTTCGGCATCCGCAATTTTTTGAAGGGCTTCGAGATAATCATTACTTAAGGTATCATCGGCAATATACTCCTCAGAAACATTAGCCACGTAGATTACAGGTTTTGAAGAAAGTAAATTCAGCTCGCGAATAACTAATTCTTCTTTCTCTGTCAACTCCATCTCCCGAACCGATTTGCCGTTCTCAAGGTTTTCTTTTACCATCTCAAGAACCTTAATATCTTCCTGTAAAGCTTTATCGGTTTTTACCTGCTTTTTGGATCGTTCCATTTTCTTCTCAATGGTTTCAATATCGGAAAAAATCAATTCCAATCCGATAGTCTCAACATCTCTTTCGGGATCTACGCTTCCATCCACATGAGTCACATCGGAGTCTTCAAAACAACGAACCACATGGAGAATAGCGGCTACTTCTCGAATATGGGATAAAAATTTATTACCTAAACCTTCTCCTTTACTAGCCCCTTTTACAAGGCCTGCAATATCATAAAAATTAATCGCTGTAGGAACTACGGATTTTGATTGATGCATTTTTTCCAGTACCTGTAGACGTTCGTCCGGTACAGAAACCACACCGATATTCGGGTCGATGGTACAAAATGGGTAATTTGCAGATTGGGCTCCGGCTTTTGTTACCGCATTAAATAAAGTACTTTTTCCTACGTTGGGTAGTCCAACTATTCCAAGTTTCATAAAATCTTCCTCTCGTTTCAATAATATTATTTAAGATCCATAGGATGATCATTATATACGTCCCACGGATCATTTAAAATCTAAACCTATAAGATTATACCGTATAATCCCTAATCCTTCAACCAAAACGTCAAAACAATTGACTTTTCTTAAGGTCTTGCCTATAATGAAGGTTATGCATATAATAGAATGAAAGGAGTGGTTATCATGAACCGAATAGCTTTTACCATTTTTGGAGTAGATGTTGCCTGGTATGGGATTATCATATCCTTGGGAATGATTCTTGGTGTGGTTGTTGCAAGTATCCGGGCTAAACGGGCAGGACTGCATTCCGATACCATTGTAGATATGTCCATTGTCGTTATACCTCTTGCGATCATCGGGGCGAGGGTGTACTACTTTATATTTACTTACAATCCGGAAATTCATAGTCTTTTGGATGTATTTGCATTTCGTTCTGGAGGTTTAGCCATTCATGGCGGTTTAATTGGTGGCGTTCTAGGAGGATTTCTTTTTACAAAATACAAAAAAATAAACTTTTGGAAGCTGGCAGATATCGTAGCACCCAGTATTATCCTTGGTCAGGCCATCGGTCGTTGGGGAAACTATGTGAACCAGGAGGCCCACGGTGGCCCTACGGATTTACCCTGGGCGATTGAAGTAAATGGACAAATGGTTCATCCCACCTTTTTGTATGAATCTCTTTGGAACATTGGGGTATTTATATTTTTACTGGTCTATTCAAAGAAAAAGAAGGTTACGGGAGAAGTATTCTTACTGTATTTCATCTTATATTCTATAGGACGGATATTTATTGAAGGACTTCGAACCGACAGTTTAATGCTTGGTCAGTTTCGAGTTGCCCAGTTGATCAGTGGGGCCTTAATCTTGGTAGCGATTGGGATTCGACAGGTTTTGGTGAAGAAAAAGGCACAAAAATCATAAAAGACTGCCAAAAATGGCAGTTTTTTTAAATTTTTTTAATTTTTTTTGAAAAAAAGAAGGATTTTCATTGGAAAACAGCGAATACATAAGTATAGGAAGTGAATATTCGACATAAGATTAAAAAAGGAGATTACTATGAACTATAATCATGAATCCGTACTATTGCAGGAATGTATTGAGGGACTTCAAATAAATGAAAACGGAATTTATGTGGACGGCACTCTAGGGGGTGCCGGACATAGTATGGAAATTGTAAAAAGATTAAAAGGGGATGGACTTTTAATTGGCATCGATCAAGACCAGCAGGCCTTAGAAAATGCAAAAATCAAATTACAACCCTTTGAGAAGCATGTACAATTGGTACACAATAACTTTAAAAACATACACGAGGTCTTAGAAAAATTAGGTATAAATGAAATTGACGGTATGCTACTAGACTTAGGGGTATCTTCTCATCAGTTGGATACTGTAGAACGTGGATTTTCCTATATGCAGGATACAGAGTTGGATATGCGAATGGATACCAGTGCTAAACTTACTGCTAAAACCGTGGTGAATAAGTACAGCGAAGAAGAACTTCATCGAATAATTAAGGAATACGGTGAAGAGAACTGGGCAAAGAGAATCGCGAGCTTTATTATTGAAGAACGAAAGGAAAAAGAAATAACCCGAAGTGAAGAATTGGTTAGTATTATAAAACGGGCCATTCCGAAAAAAGCTCGGGATAAAGGACCCCATCCGGCTAAACGAACATTTCAAGCCATTCGAATTGAAGTAAATAATGAACTGGGAATCATTGAAGATACGATTAAATCGGTACTACCCTATTTAAAAAACAAAGGAAGGTTAGTCATAATCACTTTTCATTCCTTAGAGGATCGAATAGTTAAAAATACTTACAAAGAATTGGCACAATCCTGTATATGTCCTAAAGAGTTTCCCATATGTACTTGTGATAAACGCTCTGAAATTAAAATCATCACTCGAAAGCCGATCACCCCTACCGAAGAAGAGTTAGAGCATAATCCAAGATCTAGAAGTGCAAAGCTTCGAATTATGGAAAAACGATAAAGAGTGAGGTGAATGACATGGAGGTCGCACGAGAAGAAATATATTATCCGGAAGAGGCAGAACCTAAGCCCTCGAAATCCCCTAAAAAGAAACTTCAGAAAAATAAACAACGAAAGAAACTACAAAAACAAAGTAAAGAAATGCAAAAGAAGTATCGTCGGGAGAAATTGTTTTTTTGCGCAATGATTTTGATGATCTCCGTAATTTCATTAGGATTGTTGCTTCGCTATTTAATGATTACGGAAGCCCGCCATGACATCCATCGTTTGAATGCGGCCATAACGGAATTGAAAAACGATGAGAGGACCCTACGTATAGAAGTTGAAAGTCTGGCAAGGTCCAATCGGGTAGAGCTCGAAGCCACGGAAAGATTAGAAATGATCTATCCCGATACTCGAGAAATAAACTATATTCAGGTGGATGCCGATGAAGTTACTCGAATTGCTAATCATTTAGAAGGCTTTGATAACCGGATAGTTCCAAACCAGGGATTTATGGAAAAAGCCAATGAGAATTTAAGACAATGGTTATCTAAGGTAGAGGCCTTATTTTAATAGTATGTTAGGAGGTTCGTCATGAAGAAAGATCGACAGCAAAAACCTACGAAATCTACCAGAACTCGACTAATTATTATGTTTTTAACTCTTTCGGTTTGTATGTTTGGCCTCGTACTTCGCTTAGGCTGGCTCCAAGTTATCCGAGGTGAAGAGTTTGAGCAGATGGCTAGACAGCAACAAACCAGTGACATTACAATTACACCCAGCAGAGGTACGATTTACGATCGCAACGGAAAAGAGCTTGTGCTAAGCGCAAGTACTCATGCGGTTTATGCCAGTCCGACTGAAATCGAAGACAAAGAAAAAACCGCTAAACTCTTAGCAAATCTTCTGGAAATTAATGAAGAGGAGCTTCTAGAGCGATTTAATGATGAAACCCCTCGGGTAATCACCCTAAAACGCTGGGTGGACCGTTCCATTGGAAAAGAAATTGAAGAAACCGGAATTCGAGGAATCTGGATTACCGATGACCATAAGCGGCATTATCCTTATGGAAATTTCGCATCCTATGTTCTGGGGCATACAAATGCTGATAATGAAGGCGTTGCAGGAATTGAACTGCGGTACGATAAACATTTAAGTGGGATTCCCGGAAGATGGATCAAAACTGTGGATCGCGACGGCAGACAACTATCTTCATCTACAGAAATCTATCATCCTTCAGAAGAAGGATTGGGTATTGTACTGACTATAGATGAAGTGATTCAGCATATTACTGAAAAAGCACTGGATAATGCGATGGAAATTCACAATCCTGAAAGAGCAATGGCCGTAGTGATGAATGTAAAAACTGGAGAAATATTATCGATGGCTGCTAAACCGGATTATGATCCTAATAGCCCGAGAAAACCTTGGAGTGAAGAGGAAGAAGAAATTCTAGCTGCCATGGGCTCTGAAGAAAAGTTGGAGTATTGGTTTCGCATGTGGCGAAATCCTATCATTAATGACACTTATGAACCGGGGTCAACTTTTAAAGCCATTACTGCGGCGGCAGCTCTTGAAGAGGGCACCGCTAGCCTAGATTCAACGTATTATTCTGACGGCTATATTAATGTGGGCGGCCCTCCTATTCGTAGCTGGAGATACTATGATCCTTTCGGACAGCAAACTTTTTCCGAGGCCTATAAAAATTCCGATAATCCCGTTTATGTAGAAATATTACAGGCTTTGGGCGGTGAAGCTTTTTATGAGTATATTGAAGGTTTTGGTTTTTTCGATTTGACTGGAATTGATTTACCAGGAGAGACCGGCTCTATTATACCTAGTTTGCATCAAGTACAACCCAGAGGGCCTGAAGTTTTCACGCGAGATTTAGCAACGATGTCCTTTGGGCAATCATTTAAAACAACTCCATTACAGATATTAACCGCTTATGCAGCGGCAGTAAATGATGGAGCTTTGATGGAACCCCAAATCGTGAAAGAGCTTTTGGATATGGAAGGCAATATCGTAGAGCAAGTAGAGCCTCGTAAGGTTCGCCAAGTTATTTCAGCCGATACTTCTGCGAAGATTCGTCAAATATCAGAAGAAGCCATGGGACTAGGTAGCAGTAGGGCATATGTTCCAGGCTATGCGGTGGGTGGGAAGACCGGAACTGCACAGAAGTTGGTTGATGGCCATTATCCCCCGGGAGTGGTGATCGGATCTTTTGTCGGAGCCGCACCCATGGATGATCCGGAAATCGCGGTAATCACCATTGTAGACGAACCTAGAGGGGGAACTCTTTACGGAAATACTACAGCAGCCCCCATTGCCGGAGAAATATTTGCTGAAACCTTTCGCTATCTAGGAATTGAGCCCAGATATACTGAAGAAGAATTAGAAAAAATTGATGAAGAGGATCGCATTGAAGTTCCCAATATTCTTAATAAAACATTGAAAGAAGCAATAGCCATCCTGGCGGACAAGGAACTGAATTATCTGGTGGTAAATGAACTTTTTGTAGAGGAAGAGGCATTGGTCATCGAAACCGGTCCGAAACCGGGAGAAAAAGTTGAAAAAAATTCTACCATTAGTTTGTACATTGAAAATAGAACTCAGAACGGGGAACTTAACTTGCCAGATTTTGAAGGAATGAGTGTACAGGAGGTAAAAAGAATACTGAATGCCATGGGTTTACGGTTTAAAGTACAAGGAGAAGGACAAGCCGTGAGTCAGGATCCCTTACCAGGTACCGTGGTTGCAAAAGAAACGGTTATTGTCGTGGAATTTCAGTAAAATAAACTATTCCTCATGAGTGTTGATGGGGAATAGTTTTCTATTTATGTATTGAACATGCTTTAGTGAAGAATCAAGGGAAAGAAGATGGATCACACAAGGAAATAAAGTCTAAATAGCCATGGATAACCGTAGGTAAAATCTGCTATAATGTAGTTGGTTGAGAAATTCTCATACTCATAATTTTACTTCTTCGATTATCAAGATGCGTATAAAGGAGGATTCAATTGAACTTGACGATACAAGAGATGTTAAAGGCCACAAAGGGAACTTTGATTCAGGGAGATCAAAATACAATAATTCAAAATATCTCCATAGATAGCAGGACCATCCACCCGGGAGATTTTTATTTACCCCTAAGGGGAGATAATTTTAACGGACATGATTTTATTACCCAAGCCATCGATAGAAAAGCTTCAGGAGTCTTTAAAGAACAATCCTGGAGTCTTTCCAATATAGAAGAAGTGCTAAGTAAACATCCCTATATAAATATCATAGAAGTGGAGGATACTTTGCAGGCGCTACAAAATCTAAGTGGATATAAGAAAGAACAGGTATCTCCTATTATTATTGGAATTACAGGAAGTGTAGGGAAAACGACTACGAAGGATATGATAAGCCGGGTTCTCGAAGAAAATTTTTCGATTCTAAAAACGAAGGGAAATTTTAATAATGAAGTGGGGCTCCCCTTAACATTATTGAATCTTCAACTAGATCATGAAATGGCAGTATTAGAGATGGGGATGTCGAGTTTTGGAGAGATTCAACGTTTAGTAGAAATTGCTCCTCCAAATATTGCTGTCATAACAAACATCGGATCCGCACATATACAATACCTGAAGTCGAAGGAAAATATTTTAAAGGCGAAAATGGAAATTGCCAGTAATCTAAAAAAAGGGGACATTCTTTTGCTGAATGGAGATGACCCTCTACTTTGGAATATTAGAAATATAAAAACCGATTATAAAAAGGTATTTTATGGGATTTACGACCGCAATGACATTCATCCAACAAGAATTATTGAGGGGGAGGACGGTTGCGTTTTTTATGTGGATATCGCCGGTGAAAACCGGAAATTTCATTTGAATATTCCGGGAAAACATCAGATTAACAATGCCTTAGCAGCGATTTGGATAGGACATTATTATCATATGGGATGGGACGCCATTTATAAAGGCTTGGGAAAAGTCATTATCAGTGATATGCGATTTGAAACCCATAGAGTTTTCGGAGCAAAGGTCATTAATGATGCTTATAATGCCAGTCCAGAATCCATGGAAGCTTCCATTGAAGTTGTTAAAAACATGAAAGGGTATCGTAGAACTCTGGTTCTGGGAGATATTCTGGAACTAGGTGATTACTCGGAAAACGGACATAGAAAAGTGGGAGAATCCCTTTCGAAAGGTGATTTTTATCGGTTAATTACAAAGGGGAAAGATTCAAAGTGGATAGGAATGGAAGCGATAAAGCAGGGTTTTCCAGCAGAAAACGTTTATCATGTGGAGTCCAATGAAAAAGCGGCTAAACTTTTAGAAAATTGGCTTTCTCCCCAGGATCTGGTTCTGATTAAAGGATCAAGAGGGATGAAAATGGAAGAAATAATTGACTACTTAAAGAAAGGAAGACAAATGGATGTTTAATTATACGCATGTTATTATAACCTTATTGTTAAGTTTTTTTCTAGCAGCATTGTTAGGACCGGTAATGATTCCTTTTCTAAAAAGAATCAAAGCAGGCCAAAGTATACGGGAGGAGGGACCGGAAAGCCACCAGGCTAAAGCTGGAACACCTACGATCGGTGGGTTAATTATTATTTTAGCAACGATTATTGCTTCATTAATTGTTGGAGGAAGCAGTAGAGAAATGCTGATTTTGATTTTTTCTCTTACGGCCTTCGGTACAATTGGTTTTATTGATGATTTTATTAAAGTCGTGTTAAAACGAAACCTTGGTCTTCGAGCATATCAAAAAATTATTATGCAATTTCTCGCAGCCCTGCTAGTTGTATTATTTCATCTGCAAACATCCGGTACTACATTTGTATTGCTACCCTTTATAAAAGAGAGTATCGAGGTAGGTGGTTTTATCATACCTGAATATTTAGATTTAGGGGCATTGTACATACCTTTTATGATTTTCGTAATTATCGGCACTGTCAACAGTGTGAACTTAACGGACGGTTTGGATGGACTCGCTTCAGGGGTTTCCGCGGTGGTAGCAATTTTTTTCGCATTGTTGGCCACCAGTCTTGGTTTTACAACCGCAGGTATTTTTAGCGGGGCCATAGCCGGAGCCTGTTTAGGATTTTTGCTTTTTAATGCAAATCCAGCGAAAGTCTTTATGGGAGATACGGGATCCTTAGCCCTTGGTGGCGGAATTGTAGCAGTGGCTTTGCTAACAGATAGTGTCCTGTTGATCCCCATCGTCGGAGGCATCTTTTTCTTAGAGTCAATGTCGGTCATCATTCAAGTGATCTCCTTTAAACTTACGGGGAAAAGGGTATTCAAAATGAGTCCGATTCATCACCATTTTGAAATGATCGGTTGGAAAGAGACGAAGGTGGTAGCGGTCTTTTGGATTGCGACCACGATTTTAGCGGTTTTTGCAGTGTTTATTATTCGTTAATATGCAGAGCTTTATCGGGAGTATTATTAGTATCGAAAAACAAAACAGGGGTGTTGATAATGGATCTGAATAATAAAAAAGTGTTAGTGGTTGGTTTGGCAACAACAGGAATTCCATTAGTAAGTGTATTAAAAAAACTAGGGGCGAAAGTAATCATTACCGATACAAAACCGAGTAAGGATTTAGTGGAGACCACAGAAAAACTTGATGTAGCTACTGATGAACTGCTTTTAGGTCGTCAGTTGAAAAATATTGAAGAAGCAGGTAATCCGGAATTGGTAATACTGTCGCCAGGAGTACCAATGGAAATACCACTGGTTCTCGATGCTAAGCGTAAAGGCATTGAAGTGATCGGTGAAATCGAGTTGGCTTATCGTTTAATGAAAGGGCATTTGGTGGCGATTACCGGAACGAATGGCAAGACCACAACCACGGCTTTAACCGGAGAGATTTTTACTAACGAGAAATCACGGACCCATGTCGTGGGGAATATCGGAGTGCCTATGATCTCTAAGGTTTTAAACTCCACGAAAGATGATTATTTTATTACGGAAGTGAGTAGTTTTCAGCTTGAAAGTATTAAAGAATTCAAGCCGGAAGTTGCTGCAATTTTAAATTTAACCCCTGATCATTTAAACCGTCATAAAACCATGGAGAATTATGCTCGTTGTAAAATGAATTTATTCTCTAAGCAAGGGCCTAATGATACTGCAGTAATCAATTATGATGACTCATTATTAAGGAATTTGTCCCTGGATTTGCCTAGTCAAAAGGTATATTTCAGTAGAGTAATGGAATTAGAAGAAGGGGTATTTATAAAAGGCGGAAAGATTACTATAAAAAGTCAGGATGAGGAAATCGAAGTTATCCATAAGAAGCAATTGAAAATTTTGGGAGAACATAATGTGGAAAATGCACTTGCAGCGACGGCTATCGCTTGGACTATGGGTCTGGATCTTGACTCTATTCGAAAAGGACTGCTGGATTTTCAAGGGGTACGACATCGCATGGAGATTTGTGGGACAATTAAAGGAATTACTTTTATTAATGATTCGAAAGGGACCAATCCCGATGCCTCGATTAAGGCAGTGGAAGCTGTTATGGATCCGATTATTTTGTTGGCAGGAGGAATGGATAAGGGCAGTGACTTTGAAGAATTGATCGATCGTTTCCCAGGAAAAGTAAAACACTTGATCCTTTACGGAGAAACTGCATCTATAATTGAAAAAACTGCCCACCAAAAAGGTTTTGAAAATACCAAAATACTAACAGATTTAGAAGAAGCAGTAAAGTTTGCTTTTGATCTTGGGAAAGCCGGGGATGTTATTTTGTTATCCCCTGCATGTGCAAGCTGGGATATGTATTCAAGCTATGAAAAGCGCGGGGAACATTTCAAAGGGATTTTCGAAAAACTAAGGGTGAAATACCATGATTAAAAAAAATTCAACCGATTTAACCATTGTATTTGCTGTTGCAAGCTTGGTAACCATCGGAATCATCATGGTTTTTAGTGCAAGCTACACTCATTCGTTGGTACAGTACAATGATGGACTACATTATTTGAAACGAATAACTGTGTTTGCGGTTTTAGGAAGTATCGGAATGCTTATGACTTCAAAAATAAAGTATATAGTCTGGAAGAGATGGTCTAAGTTTATTATAGTAGTGAGTGTAGTCGCGTTGCTACTTCTATATACCCCCTTGGGCATTACCGTAAAGGGAGCGACCCGATGGCTGGGAGTCGGTCCGATACGCATTATGCCATCGGAGGTCGCAAAAATAGGAATGATCATATTTTTAGCTGCATCTATTGAAAATAAGGGAGACGGCTTGAAAAAGCTTTTCACGGGGATCTTTCCCTATATAGCCCTTGGAGGCGTGTTTTTTTACTTGATCAATAAACAACCGGATTTAAGTACCGCCGTCGTGGTATTAGCTATTATGATTACCATGATTTTCATCGGTGGAATGAAAATTTCTCATTTTGTCTTTCTTGCAGGTTCAGTAGCTTCCGGGATAGTATTTATGTTATATCAATTAATTTATGTTGCGGAAAAAGCCAATTACCGAACGGACAGACTAATGACCTTTATGGATCCCTGGGCTTATGCACAGGGTGATGGTTATCAGATTATTCAGTCCTTGTATGCTCTTGGAGTCGGTGGAATTCTTGGAAAAGGTCTTGGCAAAAGTGTGCAAAAACACTTGTATCTTCCGGAGGCCCATAATGATTTCATTTTTTCAGTAATCGGAGAAGAGTTAGGCTTTGTAGGAGGATTGGTCGTCATACTGCTTTTTATGCTTCTGATTTGGAAAGGGATAAAGATCGCCATGAATGCACCGGATTTATTCAGCTCACTAGTGGCTACAGGCATTGTAACGATGATTTCTGTGCAAGTGATAATCAACATTGCGGTTTCATCATCTTCCATGCCGGTGACCGGTATGCCACTCCCCTTTATCAGCTATGGGGGAAGTTCTTTATTAATCTTTATGACCGCCATGGGAATACTCATTAATATTTCGAAATACTGTGACTTTACTAAAGGAGGCACAAAATGAAAGTAATCATTAGCGGTGGTGGCACGGGCGGACATATTTATCCTGCCCTAGCTATTGCCGACACCATAAAATCCAATCATCCCGATGCAACGATTCTCTTTATCGGAACAAAAGATGGCTTGGAAAGTGATATAATACCAAAATATGGCTACCCCATAGAATTTATTTCCGTGGGATATTTAAAACGAAAAATGTCGTACCATAATGTGAAAAGCGGTTTGAAATTAATAAAGGGATTGGTCCAATCAAAAAAAATTCTACGTAAATTTTCTCCCGATGTTGTCATCGGTACCGGAGGATTTGTGAGTGGCCCCATCGTATATACTGCTGCAAGGGAAAAAATCCCGACCCTGCTTCATGAACAAAATGTTTATCCGGGGTTAACTAATAAAATCCTTGGTAAAAAAGTGGATATTATAGCCATCAGCTTTGAGGATTCAAAAAAATATTTTACCAGGCCAAAAGAGTTGGTTTTAACCGGAAATCCCATTCGAAAAGCTTTTAGGGAACCCTATAATGCCGGTAACAATAAAAAAAGTCAAATCCTTGTTTTTGGTGGTAGCGGCGGAGCATCGAAAATTAATGATAGTATCTTATGGATCGCTGAAAATCATGGATCTCTTCCTTATGAAATTTTGGCAGTAAGTGGGAAAATTCATTATGATAGGATGAGCAATGCCGCTAAACATCTTGATATTACGGTAGTCCCTTACTTAGAAGATATGCCGGTCAAGATGAAAAAAGCGGATTTGATCGTTACCAGTGCGGGAGCCATAACCATTACAGAGATTCTAGCCACGGGGAAACCTGCGATCTTAATCCCCAAAGCCCATACCGCAGAGAATCATCAGGAATACAATGCTCGGAGTATCGAGGAAAAAGGCGGAGCGGTAATGATTTTGGAAAAAGACTTAACCGGAGAAAAACTTCATGAAGAGATTATTCGTATAACTCAAAATCAAGAGCTAATGCGTGAAATGGGCAAGAAAAATCGCTCTTTAGCCCAGGATAAAACAGAAGACGATCTTTATCGTCTGGTGGAAAGATTGTATAAAAAAGAAAAACGGATTAGGTGAAACCATGAAAAAATTTTGGAGGATTTTTAAAGGCATATTAATATCTGTGGTTTTTGTAGGGGTATTGGTTATGCGAATTTTACAAATGGATACATTGATGTTAAATACCCTGCAAATTGATACCTCAGAACATATCACAGAGGATGTTTTTAAAGAAACCACTGAAATTATCACTCACCAAAATATTCTTCGATATAATTTGAGGCAAAAAGAACAAGTGATAAAAAGACATCCCTATATTCAAGAAGTAAAAATAAATAGAAAATACCCGAATACCCTTGAAATAAAGCTGAAAGAACGGGAAGAGTATGCTATAATACCTTATAATGGCAATTACTTATTTGTAGATCGAGAAATGTTTTTACTGCGAATAGCAGATTCCTACATGGAGGGAGAGGCTCCGGTGCTAAGAGAGGTCGAGGTTCGAAGTGTTACTCTAGGGGAGCCGGTTATAACCGATAATGATGCCCTGGTAAAATTCACATTTGATGCCTATGAAGCCCTATCGGTATCAAAATTTGCTTCAATCATTGCAGAAATGTACTTAATAGAGAATGAGCTAATTATAGAAACAACCGAACACATAGATATTGTACTGGGGATGGGAATAGATCTCCCCTATACGATTGTAGCAACAGAAGAAGTATACGAAGACTTAATAAGGCGTAATCAGCGAAATGTATCGATAATATCAAAATTCGAAGATTATATATATGTTGAATCAGGAACTTTTATGGACCAACAACAGTCAAATATGGATGAGGATGAAGCATTACCTGATCAAGAATCGGAAATGGAAGAAGAACCCACAGGTGATGATTAATATATTTCGGAGGTAAGGAATTAGGGGGCAGAGAGTAATGAAGGATTTGAAAAGCAAAATTATTTTGGGTGTTCTCTCCATGGTAGTGGTATTCACCTTATCAGTGCAATTCCAAACCATTCGAGATACCACAGGAGGAGAACTTCTTTCAACCCAGCGTTCTCAGGCCTTGGCAATTGAACTTCGTAATTTACAGGAAACAAGAGATCAGTTAACAAACGAATTGACGGACTTGGAAAAACGACTTCAGGAATATGAGCAGACGGATGCAGATGAGAACCTGATTATTCAAAATCTACGACGGGATCTTCAACGGTATCAGTTGATCTCCGGCCATGTGTCAGGACAAGGTCCAGGAATTATTGTTACTATTGAAAGTCAAGGAGAAGATGGAGAATTCCTTTTATATAACTATGATATTTTATTAGCATTAGCCAACAACTTAAATGCCGCCGGAGCAGAAGCTATAGATATTAACGGAGAACGTTACACCGCATTAACAGAAATTTATTACGGATCGAATGCAATTCACATTAACGACCGACCGATTAGCCCTCCTTATGTAATTAAAGCAATCGGCCATGCGGATACTTTAGAGGCTGCATTAAATATACGGTATGGGATCATTTGGGAAATTCGGCAATTTAGTGGTGTGACCGCTGAAATAACTAAAGAAAACAACCTGTTTATTGAAAGAGCACAAAGTATTACGGAATTTGAATATGCAGTGCCGGTGACGGAAAATGAATAATAAGAACTAAAGGAGCTTCTGCTATGAAAAACTCGAGGGATAAAATGATCGTTGGTATTACCGTTTTCTTTGTAAGTTTTATGCTGATTATCAATATTCGAAATACGGAAATGGATTATGATTTTATTCGGTTAGAGACCGTAGAAGCTTTTAATGTAGAAATTTCCGATACTAAGGAAGAAATTGAAGCATTGGAAGACTATATAGAACAAAAGAAATACCAAATTGAAGAGTATCAGGAAGCTCTTCGGGACGGGACATTGGAAGAAGTGCTCGCTTCGGAGGTAAGAAAGCAAAAGGTTAATAGTCATCTTACTGATCTAAAAGGCCCCGGGATCACGGTTACCCTAGAGGATAGTGATCGTGAACTGGATGAGGGGGAGGATCCCAATAATCTGATCATTCATGATTTGGATGTGTTAAATATTTTAAATGATCTGAGAAGGGCGGGAGCGGAAGCTCTAGCAATTAATGGTCAACGGGTGACCAGTCAAACACAAATTAAGTGTCAAGGGGCAACCATCACAGTAAATGATGTAACTTATGGGCAACCCTTTGTTATTGAAGCTATTGGGGATCCGGATACTTTAAATGCTGCAATCAATGCACCTACATCCTATGCCTATATTTTACGGGAGTATTATGAACTACCTGTAGGTTCGGAAATCGGTGATGAGATTTTGATCAAAGCCTTTGATCGAGAACCGGCATTAAACTACATTGAAATACAGGAAGGTGATTAAATGATTTTTGCAATTATAGGTATTCTATTAGGTGTGGTTTTAGGATTTTTAGTTCCGATAACATATCCTCCGGGTTTTTCACTTTATATTTCAGTAGCCATTCTTGCAGCTCTAGACTCGGTTTTCGGAGCCTTTCGAGCAAGTCTGGAAGAAAAGTTTGATATCGAAATTTTTGTTTCCGGTTTCTTTGGAAACACCATATTAGCCGTTGCTCTAGCCTATATTGGAGATAAATTAGGAGTACCGCTATATTATGCAGCTATTTTTGCATTTGGGGGAAGATTATTTCAAAACCTGGCGGTTATACGACGGATTGCAATTCATCGGTTGCGAATTGCTAGAGGGGTAAGCAAAACCATTGCCAAAAATAAAGCCAAAAATTGATTTTTTTATTTTTTTTTCAAAAAAAGAAGGGTTTTACAGAGTTGTGTTGAATTATTGTATAAGAGACTAATATATCATACTATATATTGAAATATTAAGATTGAATCTTTCTGGAATGAGAAATATCCATACGTATTATAAGGAGGTTATACTTATGTTGGAATTCGATGTAGACATGGATCAATTCGCTCAAATAAAGGTTGTAGGTGTTGGTGGAGGCGGAAGTAACGCAGTAAACCGTATGGTGGAATCCGGCTTAAAAGGCGTGGAATTTATTGCGATTAATACTGATAAACAGGCTTTGTATTCCTCAAAAGCTGAACATAAATTGCAGATTGGTGAAAAATTGACAAAGGGACTGGGAGCCGGAGCAAATCCGGAAATCGGTCGAAAAGCTGCAGCGGAAAGTAAAGAAGATATTTATCGGAGACTGGAAGGTGCGGATATGGTTTTCGTAACTGCAGGAATGGGAGGCGGAACCGGTACCGGAGCGGCCCCCATTGTATCGGAAATTGCAAAAGAAATGGGGATATTAACCGTTGGGGTAGTAACAAAGCCCTTTACCTTTGAAGGGAAAAAACGGATGTCCCATGCCCAAATCGGCATTGATGAACTTCGTGAAAAGGTAGATACATTAGTTACCATTCCCAATGATCGATTGCTGCAGGTCATAGAGAAGAAAACCACTATGTTGGATGCTTTTAAAATAGCGGATGATGTCTTGAAACAAGGGGTACAGGGTATTTCGGATTTAATTGCTGTCCCTGGACTTGTGAACTTGGACTTTGCCGATGTTAAAACAATTATGTTAGAACAGGGACTAGCCCATATGGGTATCGGTAGCGCCGTAGGAGAAAACCGGGCCTCAGAAGCTGCGAGACAAGCTATTCAAAGCCCACTGCTGGAAACTTCAATTAAAGGTGCAAAGGGTGTTTTATTGAATATTACCGGTGGTGCAGGATTAGGACTTTTTGAAGTAAACGAAGCTGCGGAACTAGTTACCGAAGCTGCAGATGAAGACGCTAATATCATATTTGGTGCAGTAATTAATGAAGCTCTGGAAGATGAGTTAAGAATCACGGTGATTGCTACGGGCTTTGATAACGCCCCTCTTACGGAAGAGGAAGTTCATAAAGAAGATCAATCGGTAGAAGAGAAGAAAAAAGAAGATTCTTTAGACATTCCCGTGTTTCTGCGGAGGAAAAGATAAAATGATCTAGGAGGATTAAGGATGAATTGTCCATTTTGTTCCCATGAAGAATCAAAAGTTGTGGATTCGAGACCTACCGATGAAGGGCAAGCGATTCGTAGAAGAAGAGAATGCAGCAACTGTAAAAAACGGTTTACCACCTATGAAAAAATTGAAGAGCTTCCTTTAATTGTCGTAAAAAAAGGAGGTACCCGGGAGTCTTATAATCGCAGCAAGATCATGAACGGAATTATTCGATCCTGTGAGAAACGACCGGTATCATTACAAGATATTGAAGAGATGGTAGATGAGATAGAAAAAGCCTTGTATAATTCCATGGAAAAAGAAATAAGCACGAAATTTATCGGAGAATTGGTTATGGATAAGCTGAAAAAAACCGACGAAGTTGCCTATGTCCGTTTTGCTTCCGTGTATCGAGAATTCAAAGATATCAGCACTTTTATGGTGGAATTGAACAAATTATTAAAAGATCCGGACACTAGCAAAAGCTAGTGTTTTTTCTTTGTTTGGCCTAATTGATAAAGCTACGCATCATATTAGGTTTACAGTAGAGGGAGAAGACTGTATAATAGAAAGGATTGTTATGTGGCAGAATAGAATTATGGTATAATAAAAATGTATATAAAAGTAAAATTATTTCTGTTTTAAAAATTGTAATAAGAAGGTGTTTTAATGGAACATGCAGTAATCAATCGAATAAACAAGGTGCTAGCCGATAGTATAGGCAATGAAATGGGTATTGAAGTCGGGGATATCCTCTTAAATATTAATGGGCAACCAATCAGCGATATTATTGAATACCGCTATTATATTACAGATGAATATTTGGAAATGGATATACAAAAAAATAGTGGAGAAATATGGACTTTAGAAATCGAGAAAGAATATGATGAAGATTTGGGCTTGGAATTCGAGAATCCCATTATTGATCAGTCAAAGAACTGTCAAAATCAATGTATCTTCTGTTTTATCGATCAACTCCCTAAGGATATGCGAAAAACCTTATATTTCAAGGATGATGATTCCAGATTATCTTTTTTACAAGGAAATTACATTACCCTTACGAATATGAAGGAAGAAGAGATTCAGCGGATTATTGATTATCGGATCAGTCCCATTAATCTTTCAGTCCATACAACGGATCCTGCCCTACGAACGCAAATGCTTAACAATAAAAAGGCAGCAAGTATTTTAAAGATTATGAAGGATTTTAATGATCATAATATCAAAATGAACTGCCAAATCGTTCTTTGTCCCGGTGTAAATGACGGGGAGAATTTAAATCAAACCATCATGGACTTAAAAGAGCTGGAAAATGTTCAAAGTACAGCCATTGTACCAGTGGGACTTACAAAGTATCGAGAGGGTCTTTTCCTAATGAAACCCTATGATCAACATACTGCAGTAAAGGTTATTGATCAAGTAGAAGCATGGCAAAGGAGTATATTACAGGAAAAAGGTAGACGGTTTGTTCATTTATCCGATGAGTTTTATATCTTAGCGAATCATAAATTTCCTGAAGTAGAAGATTATGAAGGATTCCCACAAATAGAAAATGGAGTAGGGCTTATAACAAAGTTTTATTCGGAAGTTGAACAGGAACTTGCCCAAGGGAAAAATAATCATCCTGAGATTTTTCATACGAAGGACATAATACCAGCGAAGATGATCAAAAAAGTCAAAATACAGCTTATTACCGGAACCTTAGCTAAGGATTTTATGGAAAACATTGCAAATTTAATTCGTAAAAATATACCTTCTATTGAAATTGAGGTAATCCCGGTTATAAATCGTTTCTTTGGAGAAACCATAACCGTAAGTGGTTTAGTTACCGGTGGTGATATCCTTGAAACTGTAAAAAATATAGAAATAAACAGAGACGGAAAAAAAGATTGTAAAACCGTAACAATGATTCCGAAAGCTATGTTAAAGGCTGAGGAAAATGTATTCCTGGACGATCTTACATTAAAAGATCTGGAACATGGGCTCGAACGAGAAGTTGTAGTTTCTCAAGTAGAGGGTAAGGATTTTGTAAACAAAGTAATGGAAATTTCAAAAATAACTTAAGGGGTGATAGAATGGGAAAACCAATTGTAGCGATCGTAGGTCGGCCAAATGTGGGAAAGTCCACTTTATTTAATAAAATATCCGGAAAAAGAATTGCGATTGTGGAAGATAGACCCGGAGTTACCAGAGATCGAATATATATTGAAACTGAATGGTTGAATCATCAGTTTCATTTAATTGATACTGGCGGGATTGAGCCGAAGTCCAAAGAGATTATTCCGGAACAAATGAAACGTCAAGCGGAATTGGCCATTGAAACAGCCAATGTAATTGTCTTTTTACTCGATGGCAGAGAAGGATTAACCGCCAATGATCGTGAAATTGCAAATATGTTAAGAAAATCCGGTAAACCAATACTTTTAGTACTAAACAAAGTAGATACGAGGGATTCTTCCCCTTTTTACTACGAATTTTTTGAATTAGGTTTGGGAGAACCTGTGGAAATATCATCGGCATTAGGATTAAATATCGGAAATTTACTTGATGAAATTGTTGCTTTATTCCCGAAGGGAGATGATGAAGACTATGGAGAAGATGTTGTAAAAGTAGCAGTCATCGGGAAACCTAATGTGGGCAAATCCTCTCTTGTAAATAAAATTCTTGGTGAAGAGAGGGTAATTGTCAGCGAAATTGCAGGAACAACACGGGATGCAATTGATACTCCCTTCATCCTTGGCGACGATCATTATGTTTTAATTGATACAGCCGGTATTCGAAGAAAAAGCAAAGTATATGATAATATCGAGCGATACAGCGTTATTCGTTCCGTTACTGCAGTAGAACGGGCAGATGTCTGTCTGTTGCTTATTGATGCCATGGAAGGGGTAACAGAGCAGGATAAAAAGATCGCGGGATATAGCCATGAGGCGGGCAAAGCCTTGGTCATTGTTATTAACAAATGGGATTTGGTAGAAAAAGATACCAAAACCATGAACACTTTTATAAAGGATATTCGCAATGAGCTTTCCTTTTGTTACTATGCTCCGATTTTATTTATCTCGGCTCTAACGGGACAGAGAACGAATAAAATTCTGGAAACCGTTAAAGCGGTAGCGAATCAAAATGCCATGCGATTAAAAACCGGAGTTTTAAACGAAATTATTGGAGAAGCTGTACTATTGAACCAACCACCGTCGGATAAGGGTAAAAAATTAAAGATTTATTATGGTACCCAGGGAGGGGTTAAACCGCCGACTTTCATATTGTTTGTAAACGATAAGAAATTGGCTCACTTTTCTTATATCCGATACTTAACTAATAAAATCCGTGAAAACTTTGGATTTGAAGGCAGTCCGATCCGATTTATCTTAAAAGAAAAAGCGAAAGGGGATTAACTGTGGAATTAGCGCTTACCATCATTGTTGCTTATCTAATTGGAAATTTATCTCCTTCCTATTTGATAGGAAAGCTTGCAAAAAATATTGATATTCGGGAACATGGTAGTGGTAATGCAGGCGCTACTAATGTACTGAGAGTAATGGGGAAAAAATTTGCAGCGCTGACTTTTATTGTGGATGCCTTAAAAGGGGTGTTAGCGGTTGTGGCTGTTCGATATTTTTTCGGAGAAGACTATGCTATGGTCGCCGGTATTTTTGTTGTGGTAGGTCATAACTGGCCTTTTATTCTAAAATTTAAAGGGGGTAAAGGGGTAGCGACCTCCATCGGATTAATTCTTGTTATTCACCCTTTTTACGGACTTATGGCTATGCTAATCGGCATTGCTACTATACTGAAATCTAAAATCGTATCCCTGGGTTCTATTGTGGGGATGATTTCTTTTACTTTACTGGTTTTAATTTTCAGCAGAGACTATGCTATTTTCGCAGTAGTACTGGCTACGATGAGTCTGTTTAGACACAAAGAAAATATTCGTCGATTAATACGTGGAGAAGAAAAAACCATCTCCAAGAAACGAGATTCTTAAGGGAGGTTAAATCATGAAACCATTGTCTGTCGCTGTTATCGGAGCCGGTAGTTGGGGAAGTGCGTTAAGTATTGTGCTAAATAGTAACGGTCATAACGTCCGGCTCTGGATGAGAAGTTCAAAACAACTGGAAGAAATTAAGAATACAAGAAAAAACCAAAAGTATTTAAAGGATGTAAAAATTCCTGAAAATATTAACTTATCCAATGATTTGGAAACTACCATAGAGGGTAGTAAAGTAGTATTGTTATCGGTGCCAACGCAATCTGTGCGGGTGGTTTTAAAAAAAATAAAACCGCTGCTAAATAAAGAGCAAATCGTGATAAACGTTGCCAAGGGTTTGGAGGTCCAGTCGAAGCTTCGAATTTCCCAGATCATTGAGCAAGAACTAGGGGATCAACCCTGTGTAGTACTCTCGGGACCATCACATGCAGAAGAGGCTTCAAAAGGTATGCCGACTACAGTGGTTTCTACATCCAAGCAAAAAAAATGGGCTGAATTTGTTCAGGATCTTTTCTCGAATGATTATTTTCGAGTTTATACAAATCCTGATATCATAGGGGTTGAACTGGGAGGCTCATTAAAAAATGTAATTGCTTTTGGAGCCGGTATTTCTGATGGCCTCGGTTATGGAGATAATGCGAAAGCCGCTTTGATGACTCGGGGAATTAGAGAAATCGCTCGTCTGGGTGTTGCCATGGGAGCGGATATGTCTACCTTTTCCGGCCTTTCGGGAATCGGAGACTTAATTGTAACCTGTACAAGTATTCACAGCCGTAATAGAAGAGCAGGAATTTTAATTGGGAAAGGAAAGTCATTTGAGGCTACCTTAGAAGAAGTAGGAATGGTGGTGGAAGGAATAAAAACCACGGAATCCGCTTATGAGCTTTCTAAGTCTTATAACATTGAAATGCCTATTACAGAGCAGATATACAATGTCATTTATAAAGGACTCGAGCCAAAAGAAGCGGTCGTACAATTGATGAGTCGGCGAATGAAAAATGAAATGGAAGAAATTGTAGAAAGCAAAGAGCTGGATTGGTAGGATGTTTCTGACCGTAGAAGATAACTGAAAGATTCTTCGGAAAGCTCTTGACTTTTACTGATAAAAAGATTACAATATTTTTTGTAGCTTAATCGGGATGTAGTTCAGTTGGTAGAACGCACGTCTGGGGGGCGTGAGGCCGGCGGTTCAAGTCCGCCCATTCCGACCATTTTAAAACAAGATATCTTACATGAAGCTGTATACCAAATAGGTATACAGTTTTTTTATTGTGTTTTTTGAAACATTAAGAATGAAACATACGTCTAAAGGGTATAGGTTAAATAAGATTATAAAGGGGTGTTTCAAGTGAATAATATTGGAAAAGTTTTAAGTATACTTTTGTTAAGCACGGTACTAATTCTTGGAATAACAGCTTGCGGGGGAGAAATCGATGATCAGGAAGAGGCTCTTGAGGAGGATCGCTCTTCACCAGATGATGCGCAGGATGATAGTAATGACGATGTAGATGAATCGATTGATGAGAAAGAAGAGGAGGAATCATCGAAGGAGGAAGAAATTGTGGATCCCATTGAGATTCAAGGAGAGTATTTTACCGGCAACGTAGAGGAAGACGAAACATTAAGCAATTGGATAGAAAGTAAGAAGTATGATTCCGGTGTTTATCAATATCCTGATGATGAAAAGGTGTACTTGATTGCTGCCGGAGAGAAAAACACCGGTGGTTATTTTGTGCATATTACAAAAGAAAATCTAGATGATGAAGAGCTAAATCTATATTATAAAATTCAGGCTCCAGGTCCTGATGAGATGGTTACCCAGGCAATTACCTATCCTTATTTGCTAATAAGAATTACCGAAGAAGTAGAGGAGGTAAACTTTATAGAACAGTAACAAAGTTTTCCTTGATAAATAAATGATAGATTCATTTCAAGCTGCGATCCGATCGCAGCTTTCTTGTTTATTCTCAAGTTATTAACTTTATTTAATAGTACCGTAAATCTCTTCTATTACACAACACCTGATTGTTACAAAGGCACGTGATTGTAAGAACGCTGTTAATTATGTTACACTTATGAAAAATATAATTTATAGTAAAGAAGGGAATAGTATGAAAAAAAAGCGAGTTTTATTGTTATTTATTGACGGTTTGGGATTGGGAAAAGAAGAAAAATGGGATTACAATCCTATAGAAAATGGAAATTTACCGGTCCTACAAAGTCTTTTGAAAAACCGGGAAACGGTTCCTGTGGATGCTACATTAGGAGTAGCGGGTATCCCGCAAAGTGCAACGGGACAAACTACGATATTAACAGGAGTCAATGCACCAAAGTCCATTGGTAAACATTTAAACGGATTTCCGAATAAGGAACTTCGCAGGATTATTGAAAAAGAGAATATTTTCATAAAGTTGCAGAAGTTAGGTTTGAAAGTAACCAATGCTAATGCTTATAATGAGATTTTTTTATCCGGTTTATTAAGAAAAAATAGTACCCGGGTGGAAATGTCTGTATCAACAGTAGCTACCCTTTCTGCGGGACTTACCTTAAATACCGAGGAAAATTTAAGAAATGGAACTGCGGTTTACCAGGATTTAACGAATCGAATAATGTCGGAAAAATGGAAAACGAAAGTACCTCTACGAACGCCTAAAGAAGCAGGGAGGGTTCTGGGGGAAATTGTAAAAAACTACGATTTTACGTTTTTCGAATATTTTCAAACCGATTTAGTAGGTCATAAAAGGGATTTTGACCATGCTTATCGAGTATTGGAAGAATTGGATGAGTTTATTGGAAGTGTATTAGAATCCCTATCAATGGATAACACGTTGTTTATTATTATCAGTGACCATGGTAACATTGAAGATTTATCAACAGCAGATCACACCTTGAATAAGGTTCCGCTTATCGCTCTAGGCAATGGATCTGAAGAATTCCGTAGAAATATACAAAATATCCAGAACATTACTCCCGGCATTATACAATATTTTTTAGAAAAGTAACAGACATCTCAATCAAAAATCCGTATATCATTAGTAAAGATGCAAGAATTTATGTGCAATGTAGCTAAAGAAATAGGAGTTAAGTCCAAACAAATTATAGAAAGAGGGGAGAAAAGAGTGGATAAAAAACTATATCTATCAGAAGAGAATAAAATGCTTGCAGGTGTTTGTGGAGGAATTGCAGAATACTTCGACTTAGATCCAACACTGGTACGCTTAGGCTGGGTAATCTTCAGTGCTATGGGAGGAGCCGGGGTTCTTGCTTATATTATAGCAATGTTTGTGATCCCGAAACGAGTATAATTAATCAGAAAATAATTATTATAGGAAGAAGGTGTTTTTTATGAGTAAACAATTAACCATTTCAAATAAGGATAAAAAGATAGCCGGTGTTTGCGGAGGAATTGCGGAGTATTTTGACATTGATTCAACGTTAGTTCGCTTAGCATGGATCCTATTTATTTTTGCCGGAGGCGCGGGTTTTATCGGATACATTATTGCCGCATTGATAATGCCAAAGCCTCCTGTTGATTATGGGTTAAATAAATCTTCTGAGGAGATGTCCGAGACTATGGACGAGGGTTATATTGATTTAGAGGAAGTAGAAGAAGATCCGTCTTCGGATCGTGATGATTTTGAAACCGAAGAGGGTCAATTTAAGAAAAATTCAGAAGATAGAAAAGAAAGCACTAGAAAAAACAGCAACGCATCACAATATATTTTAGGTTTTATTCTTTTGTTTCTAGGAATTAGCCTACTCAGTAATCAGTTTTTCTTTTGGAATATTTTCAGCTTGCGACACATGGCTTCTTTAAGCTTAATTGCCATTGGAGTTGCAGTTCTTTTAAAAGAATTTAAAAAACCGTAGGCCGATTTTGATTATTATTGTAAAATTTCATTTCTAATACAAATAATATGTAGTAAAATGAAACTCTGGAGGTAATAAGAACCCCAGAGTTTTTTTATAGTGAATTTTGGGTATTAAATAAGTGTTATGTAATTGTAAATATCTCATAATATGGAGGGATCACAGATGAAAAAAATATTAATTACCGGAGCCCTAGGTCAAATAGGGACAGACCTGACTCGCTACATGCGTAATATTTACGGGGAAGAGAATGTTTTGCCTTCGAGTCGCAAAAGAAAAGAAGACCACCCCTTAATGAATGAAGGAGATTTTGTGACTTTGGATGTACTTAATTACGAAGTTATCGAAGAGGTTGTTAAAAAACATCAAATCACTCACATTGTACATTTAGCCGCTATTCTATCAGGGACAGGAGAAAAGAATCCTCAAGTTGCCTGGGACATTAACATGAACGGTTTATATAATGTATTGGAAGTAGCTAGAATTTATGATATATCTGTACTTATACCCAGCTCAATTGCTGTGTTTGGAGAGAGTACTCCGAAGGATCAAACGCCTCAGGATACCATTATGAGACCGTCTACGATTTACGGGGTCAGTAAAGTATCCGGAGAATTACTTGCGGACTATTATCATTCCAAGTTTGGTGTGGACACCCGTGGCGTTCGATTCCCTGGACTAATTTCCAGCGATGCTCTACCCGGGGGAGGAACAACGGATTATGCTGTTCATATTTTTTATGAGGCCATAAAAAACAAAAAATATGCAAGCTTTATCGATAAAGGAACCTTTATGGATATGATGTATATGCCCGATGCATTAAAGGCCATCGTTGAACTCATGGAAGCCGATGAATCAAAACTCAAGCATCGAAATGCATTTAATATTTCTGCCATGAGTTTTGATCCGGAAATGCTGGCGGAGGAAATTAAAAAACACATTCCGGACTTTGAGCTTAGTTATGATGTGGACGAAGATCTTCAGAAGATCGCGAATTCATGGCCAAATAGTTTGGATGATTCCGAAGCCAGATCTCAATGGGGATGGGAACCGGAATTTGATATAGCCTCAATGACGAAAGACATGTTGGAGAAACTGAAAAAGAAGCTGAATAAATAAACTGAATAAATAAACTGGTTAAAAACCTTTAATTAAGGAGACTTCATGTACACCTATATACTTCAATGTAGCGATGATACTTACTACACCGGTTGGACAACGGATCTAATCAAAAGGCTAAATGCTCATAATAATAAAAAGGGTGCGAAATACACAAAACCCAGACTACCGGTACGCCTGGTGTATTGGGAGTACTTCAAAACCCAGTCCCGGGCTCAAGGAAGAGAATGGGAAATTAAACAACTCAGCAGAAAAGAAAAAGTGCGCTTAATCAGTATGAATTTAAAGAATGAAGGAGATGTGTTTATGGAAAAATCCCTACGATATACCATTGACCAATTGGAAAAAATATTAAATATCCCCAGTCCCAGTGGTCATACAGAGTATGCCAAAGATCATATAATCAAAGAGTTGAAATCTCTGAAAATACCCTGCCAAGAAACTCATAAAGGAGCGATTATAGCAACCCTGAAGGGTGAGGAAACCGAAGAACACCGCACCGTATCGGCACATATGGACACCTTGGGAGCCATGGTAAAAGAAATCAAATCCAATGGACGGCTAAAAATTGATCCGATTGGTGGATACATGATGAATTCAGTGGAAGGGGAGGATTGTATAATCGAGACAGTGGATCAAAAGCAGTATACCGGAACCATTTTTACAACAAAACCATCAGTACACATTCATAGTGATGCTAAGAGCACCGACCGAAGCGTAGAAAATATGGAAGTTATAATTGATGAGAAGGTATTCAGTGAGGAAGACATAAAGAAGCTTGGGATTTCTATAGGAGACTTTATCTTCCTTGAGCCTAGAACTAAAATATTGGAAGGGGGATTTATCAAATCTCGTCATATTGATGATAAAGCAGGAGTTGCCGTAATGCTAGGCATGATTTATGACCTGAAAAAGAATAAGAAAAAACCCTTTTATACTACTCATTTCTTCTTTAGTAATTATGAAGAGGTTGGCCACGGAGCCAGTGCCTCCATTCCTGAAGAAACGAAAGAGTTTTTGGCCATTGATATGAGTACGCCGGGGGATGGACAAAGCTCTACGGAATTTCTCGTAACTATTTGTGCAAAAGATTCAACCGGTCCCTATGACTACAATTTAAGAAAAAAACTAGTGGAAATCGCGAAGAAACATAAGATTAACTATACAGTGGATCTATATCCTCATTATGGTTCTGATGCAAGCGCCGCCCTTCGATCAGGAAACGATTTTAAAGCGGCACTAATTGGTCCCGGAGTTTATGCCTCCCATGGCTACGAAAGAACCCATGAAGAAGCTATTGCCAACACCTTAAAATTGGGAACAGAGTATTTATTATCAAAATAGAAAACCATTAACAGGCGGGAGAGATTACTAGACATATAGATAATCTCTCCCTTTATTCGATCAGAGGAGGAGGGGCAATGGACAGGAATAACAAACGAGTGAACTGTCTTAAATGTCGGTATTATTTCATAACTTGGGATCATAGAAAAAGCAGAGGGTGTAGAGCCTTTGGATTTAAAAGTCAAGAGTTACCTTCCTTGGTGGTTTTTCGAACTTCAGGACAAAAATGTATGAAGTTTTCAATGAAAGCTTCTGGGAAAAAGCCGTAAGGGAAGGCATCGTCTTAGAAAATAATAATTGCGCAACCATTGAAAATATGCTAAAATGGACGTTATGAGTTAATAGAGAATTGAAGAGAGGCAGATGAGTAATGAAAAAAGAAAATTTAAGGAATATTGCCATTATTGCCCATGTAGACCATGGGAAAACCACTTTAGTGGATGAAATGCTAAAGCAAAGCGGAACCTTCCGCGCAAATGAAAGTGTTCAAGAACGGGTCATGGACTCCAATTCATTAGAACGGGAACGAGGAATCACCATTTTATCGAAAAACACTTCGATCATGGTTGAGGATACAAAAATAAACATTATTGATACCCCGGGTCATGCGGATTTCGGTGGAGAAGTAGAACGAATTATGAAAATGGTGGACGGAGTTTTATTGTTAGTGGATGCCTATGAAGGACCCATGCCTCAAACCCGATTTGTACTTAAAAAAGCCTTTGAATCCGGTGTAAAACCCATTGTGGTAATTAATAAAATTGATCGGCCGGAAGCTCGTGTAGAGCATGTACAGGATGAAGTATTGGACTTATTTATTGATCTTGGTGCCGATGAAGAACAACTCGATTTTCCGGTGATTTATTCTTCAGCAAAAAATGGTGTAGCAAAAATAGATATGGACCATGAAGCGAAGGATTTTATGCCTTTATTTAAGATGATTATAGAAAATATCGAGCATCCTAAAGGGAACGAGGAAGATTCCCTTCAGTTATTGATTTCTTCTATTGATTATGACAAATATACGGGAAGAATCGGTATTGGAAAGATTACCAAAGGAAAAATTGAAAAGAATCAAAGCGCAATAGTTGTTGATAAAGATCTAAAGGAAACCAAAGTTCGAGTGACCAGCCTTTATAACTATGAGGGACTTCATAAAACGGAAGTTGACTCTGCCGGTGTAGGAGAGATTGTTGCGGTATCAGGAATGGAAAACATTAATATCGGGAATACCATCTGCAACATTGACAAGCCGGATCCCCTTCCAATTCTCGAAGTTGACGAACCTACGATGTCTATGAATATTATCGTGAATGACAGTCCTTTTGCAGGACGGGACGGACGATTTGTTACAAGCCGTAACTTAAAAAGACGTTTAGAGCGGGAAATGCTTTCGAATGTTGCAATGCGTTTAGAGGAAGTCAGTGAGGATACCTTCAAGGTCTTTGGTCGAGGAGAACTTCATGTATCCATACTTATTGAAACCATGCGTCGAGAAGGATTTGAATTTGCCGTTTCCAGACCGGAAGTATTAATGAAAGAAACCGATGAAGGACTCAAAGAACCCATCGAATATGTATATGTGGAAGTTCCTGAAGAGTACGCCAGTTCAGTAATTGATAAACTGAACCGTAGAAAAGGGGAAATGGTCAATATGGTTCCTGCAATGGGCGGTATGACCAAACTAGAGTTTAGAGTTCCTGCAAGGGGAATTTTCGGATATCGTTCAGAATTACTAACGGATACTAAAGGATACGGAGTTATGCATCATGTTTTTGACGGATATAGTAAATATTTAGGTGAAGTACCAACAAGAACCAAAGGGTCTCTAATTGCCTATGAACAAGGACAGGCTTCCGCTTACGGTCTCAGTTCAGCTCAAGAGCGAGGGGTACTATTTATTGCTCCCGGTTTAGATGTCTATGAAGGAATGGTTATTGGAGAAAATTCCCGAGTAGATGATATGGTTCTGAATGTATGCAAACGAAAACAAATGACCAATGTTCGAGCTTCGGGTTCCGATGATGCTTATAAATTAGCACCACCACGGGTTTTAAGTTTGGAACAATCCTTAGAATTTATTAAAGATGATGAATTAGTAGAAGTGACGCCGAAAGAGATTCGACTTCGAAAGAAAGTTCTTAATCGAAGTCTGCGTGATAAGGCAGGAAAGGATAAAAAATAAGTACTCGAAAAAGCAGGAGATTCACACTGCTGCATCGAATAGTTATATAGATTAGCCACTTAAAACTCTCACTCTTTAGTGGGAGTTTTAGACTTAAATAATCTAATTGGAGGGATTCGATGAATTTTCATGATTTGCAGTATAAATACCCGTCAACACGTACTTTGGTCTATGGGAAAAAAGGAATGGTTGCTACATCCCAACCATTAGCAGCCCAAGCTGGGCTGGATATAATCAAAAAAGGGGGTAACGCCGTGGATGCGGCAATTGCAACCGCTGCTTGTTTAACCGTTGTGGAGCCTACTTCCAATGGTATTGGTGGTGATGCCTTTGCCATTGTTTGGATGAAGGATAAGATTTATGGACTGAATAGTAGTGGAAAATCCCCTAAAAATATATCTATTGAAAAGTTAAAAGATGAAGGTTTTGATACGATGCCGAAACATGGAATGATTCCTGTAACCGTGCCGGGAGCACCGGGAGCATGGGCTGCGCTTTCAGATAAGTTCGGGAAGCTTACACTTAAAGAGTGTTTAGAGCCGGCAATTGACTATGCAAGGGAAGGCTTTCCTGTATCCTCAATTACTGCGAAATATTGGGAACGGGCATTTAATGTTTATCAAAAGGCCTTCAAAGGAGAAGAATTTAAAGGATGGTTCAGTACCTTTGCTCCGAATAATCGTGCACCGAAACCGGGAGAAATATGGGCCTCTCCGGATCATGCTAAAACTTTAACTCTGATCGGAGACACCAATGCAAAAGCCTTTTACCAAGGAAGCTTAGCTGATAAAATCCATGATTTTTCCAAATTGCATAAAGGATTTATAGAAAAATCGGATCTTGAAAACTTTGCGCCGGAATGGACAGAACCGGTTAAGGTAAGCTATAAAGGGTACGATGTATGGGAACTACCACCGAATGGACAGGGCATAATTGCCTTAATGGCACTAAATATTCTACAACATCAAACTGTAGAGAATCGGGATTCGGAAAGCACGGTTCATAACCAAATAGAAGCCATAAAACTTGCCTTTGAAGACGGGAAAAAATATATTACAGATCCTGAATTTATGAAGGTATCCAATGAGGACTTACTTTCTTATGAGTATGGTGTAAAAAGAAGTGAAGAAATAACGGAGGAGGCAATGCTTCCGAAAGTTGGAAAACCGGACAGCGGTGGTACGGTCTATTTGGCAACTGCCGATGGCGAAGGAAATATGGTATCCTTTATTCAAAGTAATTATATGGGCTTTGGTTCGGGAGTTGTAATTCCGGGAACCGGCATAGGACTCCAAAACCGAGGGCATAACTTCAGCTTAAATCCTGAGGACTTCAATGCTCTGGAACCGAAAAAACGCACATACCATACGATTATTCCCGGATTTTTATCAAAAGCCGGCAAAGCTCTCGGTCCTTTTGGAGTAATGGGAGGATTTATGCAACCACAAGGCCATATGCAAGTGATAAACAATTTAATTGATTTTAATCTTAACCCCCAGGAAGCTTTGGACGCTCCCAGATGGCAGTGGATCCAAGAAAAAACGGTGGAAATCGAAATTGGGATGCCTAAGTTTATCTTTGAGCATTTACAAAGACGAGGACATCAAGTAGAGTGGGCGAAAGATTCGGGATCCTTTGGACGGGGCCAAATCATTTTAAAAAATGGAGAAACCCTGATTGGAGCTACGGAACCTCGAACCGATGGAATGGTAGCAGCCTGGTAAAAAACGAACACAGAGGTGACATATATGAATGAAAAAAGTTTAAGAGCCTTAGAGTATACAAAAATAATAGAACAGTTGTCATCCCATGGAATCTCACCCATGGGTAAAAGCTTATCGAAAAAGTTAAGACCCACAACAGATTTTGAAGAGGTTCGACAACGTCAAAAAGAAACGGAAGAAGCGGTACAGGTTTTACTGAAAAACAGTGGAATACCCTTAGAAGGTCTTGGAGACGTGGAAAGACTGGTAAAGAAAACGACCATCGGTTCTTTTCTAGACCCCGGTGAATTGTTAGTAGTACTGGAATTTTTACGGGTATCCAAACGAATGAAAGTTTTTATTAAAAGAGAAAAAGAGGATGCGGATTTAACCGCTCCGATTTTAAGCGCATTAATTCGGGAAATTGAGACGATACCCGATGTAGAACAAAGGATTAACCGATCCATCCTTAATGAAAACGAAGTTTCCGATGAAGCCAGTGTGGAACTGAAACAAATCCGGAGACAACTTAGCCAGGCCAATGATAAAATACGTTCTACGTTACAAAATTTTATCACTTCCACTCGAAATCAAACTTATTTGCAGGATCAAATCATCACTATACGACAGAATCGTTATGTAGTGCCCGTAAAGCAGGAATATCGAAATCAAGTTAAAGGGATGATTCATGATCAATCCACCAGTGGAGCCACTTTGTTTATTGAACCTATGGCAGTGGTTGATCTGAATAATAAACTTAAACAGTTAAAATTAGAGGAAGAACATGAAATTGAGCGGATTCTTCGAGAGATTTCCAATGAAATCGCATTAAAAGGCAATGAAATCCTAAGAAACCAGGACCTTTTAGGAAGGGTGGACTTTATTTTTGCCAAAGGGAAACTGGCTTTGGCAATGGAAGCCTCCAGTCCGAAGGTAAACAACCGTGGGTACGTAAATCTGAAAAAAGCACGGCACCCACTCCTGGATCCAAAGGAAGTAGTTCCGACGAATATTTGGATCGGGAAGGATTTTAACATTCTTGTGATCACCGGACCAAATACCGGTGGGAAAACGGTTTCTTTAAAAACACTGGGGTTACTATCCTTAATGGGGCAAAGTGGTCTTCAAATTCCTGCGGAATCCGGAACGGAAATTACAATTTTCGATCATATCTTTGCGGACATTGGAGATGAACAAAGCATCGAGCAAAGTTTAAGTACCTTTTCTTCTCATATGACGAATATTGTGGAAATTTTTAAGAACTTGACAAGAAATTCCCTGGTCTTATTCGACGAGCTTGGAGCGGGAACGGATCCGACGGAGGGTGCAGCGCTAGCCATGGCAATTTTAGAAGACCTTAAAAGTACCGGTACAAAGGTGGTAGCAACTACTCATTACAGCGAGTTGAAGCAATATGCGTTAGTACATCCCGAAGTGGAAAATGCTTCCGTGGAATTTGATGTTCAAACCCTGCGACCAACATATCGTCTTTCCATTGGGATCCCCGGGAAATCCAATGCCTTTGAAATTTCCAGAAAGCTTGGGCTTTCTCCGGAAGTAATCGATTTGGCAAAGTCCCTGATTACGCAAGAAAATCTTCAGTTCGAAGATGTGCTGCAAAATATCGAAAGCAATAAAAGTAAAATCGAGTCTGAAAAAATTGAGATTGAACGTTTAAAAAGAGAAATGGAAGAATTGAAACAAAAGTATAAGGAAAAACTTCAAAAAGTAGAAAATCAAAAACAGATGATGGTCTCCCGGGCGAAAAAAGAAGCCCAGACTTTAGTCAAGAAAGCCAAGGCTGAAACGGAGGAGATTATTGAACATCTTCGGAGCCTTGAACAAGAAATGGACCGTAAGAAAGTGAACCAGGAAATCGAGAAAGCTCGGATTAAGCTTGGAAATAAAACGTTGGAATATAAAGATTCCAAGGAAGCGATGAAAGAACCGATAAACCATGAAGCGCCGAAAAACCTTAAACCCGGGGAACCTGTGAAGATTTTATCCCTAAATCAAGAAGGGCATGTACTGAGTCCGGAAGATGACAAGGGGGAAGTGCAGGTACAAGCAGGCATTATGAAGGTCAATATCAAAACTTCAAACTTAAAGCGCTTAGCTTCACAAGAAAACAAGGATACCGCTAAGACCTCTAAAATGATCAAGTCCAAGAGTCAAAATATCAAAACCGATGTGGATGTTCGGGGTAAGAGTTTAGAGGAAGCCTTATATGAAGTTGATAAATATTTGGACGACTCCTATATCGCAGGTCTTCCCCAGGTAATGATTATTCATGGTGTTGGGACCGGAGTCTTAAAATCAGGACTCAATCAAATGCTAAAATCCCATCGTCATGTTCAGTCCTTCAGGGGCGGGAAATATGGAGAAGGTGGAGCCGGAGTTACTATAGTTGAATTAAAATAAACTATGCAGTAAAATCTTAAGTAAGACTATTGAAAACAAGGAGGTTTATTATGGATTATAAAGTTATATTAACCGACCATTTAAAACAATACATCGATGATCTCTCCCTTGGAGAAATCGAAGAAATGTTAGAGGTACCACCGGACCGTTCGATGGGAGATTATGCTTTTCCCTGTTTTCGTTTAGCGAAGACCTTTCGAAAAGCACCCAATATGATAGCTGAAGACTTAAAAAAGGGGATGGATCTCCCTGAAGGTTTTGAAAAAGTTAAAGCGACAGGCCCTTATGTAAACTTCTTTATTGATCGAAAAGAACTGATTCTTTCCGTGTTAAATTTGGTTTTTCAAAAGAAAGACACTTATGGGAAAAGGAATCTGGGGCAAGGGGCAACGATTTGTATTGATTTTTCTGCCCCAAACATTGCCAAGCCCTTTCATGTAGGTCATCTTCGTTCCACGGTAATTGGTAATGCCTTATATCGAATTTATGAAGCCTTAGGATATAATTGTGAAGGGATTAATCACTTAGGGGATTGGGGAACCCAATTCGGGAAGGTTATTGTTGCCTATCGTAATTGGGGTTCGGAAAAAGCTGTAAAGGAAAATCCTATAGAAACTTTATTGGATCTATATGTTAAATTCCATGAAGAAGCAGAGGACCGTCCGGAACTCGAGGACGAAGCAAGAAACTGGTTTACCAGAATGGAACAGGGAGACCAGGAAGCGTATAACCTGTGGAAATGGTTTAGTTCTGAAACCATTAAAGAGCTAAAGAAAGTGTATAAAACCTTAAATGTGGAGTTTGACCATTATACCGGTGAGAGTTTTTATAACGATAAGATGGATAGTGTAATCAAAGAGTTAAAAGACAAAAACTTGTTAAAAGAAAGTAAAGGTGCTCATTTAGTAGATTTAGAGGATTATAATATGCCACCTTGTCTGGTAATGAAAAATGATGGTAGTACCCTTTATGCTACCAGGGATATTGCAGCGGCTATTTACCGCAAGAAAAACTTTAAGTTCGAAAAATGTTTATATGTAACGGACTATTCTCAAAACCTACATTTTGCCCAATGGATGAAGGTAATTGATTTAATGGGTTATGAGTGGGCTCAGGATCTGAAACATATTCCTTTTGGTCGTGTAACCCATGAAGGCAGAAGAATTCAAACCAGAAAAGGAAATGTGGTATTACTTCAGGACGTCTTAGACGGTGCGATCACTCGAGTTCAAGAGATCATCGAAGAGAAAAATCCTGATTTGGAAAATAAAGAAAAAGTGGCAAAGGATATTGGTGTGGGAGCTATCATATTTAATGATTTAAGCCACAGCAGAATCAAGGATGTATCTTTTTCTTGGGAAACCGCTTTTAATTTTGAAGGAGAAACCGGACCTTATGTACAATATACCCATGCAAGAGCCGCAAGCATTCTTCGTAAAGCAAACACGGAAATTAATACGGAAATTAACTGGGAAGTTTTAGATGAAAAGAGTTCAATGGATGTACTGATGGGGATTCATGGATTTAGTGATGCGATTCTGCAGGCAAAGGAGAAAAATGAACCCTCCATTGTTACCCGCTATGTAGTAAATCTCGCTCAAAACTTCAATAAGTTCTATAATGAATGCCCTATTTTGAATCAAGAAGATGAAGTGAAAAAAGCGAGACTCGCACTAGTTAGTGCTACAAAACAAACCATAAAAAATGCACTGTATATATTAGGGATCGAAGCTCCAGAAAAAATGTAGCATGGAGAAATGAGGGATAAGATGGGACCGAAACAACACTTATTTTCCTTAGTAGGGAGTTATGATAAACGGCTTAACAAAAAATCTATGAATAGTGAAGAAGGATACAGTGATCTTACAGAGTTAATGATCATTATCGGAAAATCTCTTATCAACGATAAAAAAACAGAAAAACTGGGAATTGATGTACTCCGTTTAAAAGAAGAGCTGATCTTATGGAGGTATTACCGGGAAGGCAGTGTGGAATGTTTCTTACTAAAGGATGGTAAGGGTGAGGGTTCTCTTATAAATACTGGAATAACGAGTTTATTTCCTTTAATATTAGGGAATTACCACATAGAAAACTTAGAGCAGGAGCTAGGATATTTTGCTTGTCAAACGAAGCAAGAGTCTGACAATTTAGTGTTATTTCTGTTGATGGGAAAAGTAGTTCATGGAGTAATGAACCAAGAGGTTAACAGTGTCGATTCTTGTATTAAGATCTTGAAAGAGTACTTGATTCATTTGAATTATAATCGGATTTTCCAAGAGGTTACAAAGGAAAAACGAATGAATAAAATCTCTTTTGAAAAGGAAAAAATTCGATGGATTATGGGAATTGACCGGATATCGGAAGAAAAGCTTCCGGAGAAAAAAGACAGTGAAGGTAATAATCAAATACTGTTTATTCAAAGTATCCACTTGTTTTTAAAGTATGATGAAAAAGAGCACTTCTTTGAAAATATGGAAAACCTAGAAGTTCCCACGGAGGCGAAGCTTTTTAGTTTACTATTGATGGATCTAAACAAAAGGAAAAAAGAATCTTCATCCTATCAGGAGAGCCTGGGGAAGGATTTTAGTTTCGGAACTAATTACTTTTTAAATGAAATGGACCGATACTTTACCAAACTTAAAAAATTTGAGATTATAAAAAACTCCTATAGTGGGGAAAAATTGGCGGGGAAAGAGTATACGGATACTAAAAAACTTTTTACAATGAAGGATGGAGAAAAGGGTAAACATCCTATATTAAAGGATTTTGAAATCACAAGAAAAGAAGTTGCGGCGAGAGGTATACGTTTGGAAGTGAAAACGAAATCTAGGAACTACACATTAAAAAAACCATTAGCGGCGCGCTAATGGTTTTTGGCTTTTAATCAGTTTATGCTGATTTATGCTATTTGTGGAGTAAACCGAGAGGTTGTTTTCCAGCTTGCTTCCATACTGGAGTTATGTACCATATTTGTCATAATCAGCACGGAAACCATTGAAGACACATTGATCGAGTATTCAATATCATTAAGCATGGATTCTTTATTAGTAGAGTACTTTTGATGATGATCCTCAATGATCTTTTCAATTTCATCAATAGAAAGGTTTAGAAGGTCTGTGGAGACGCTGGGTGCTATAATTTCGTTATCATATTTCTTAATCATTTTATGCAAGGTATTTTCATAAGCCATATGTTCCATAAAATTATTTTTATAGGTTTTCCGGTCGTTATGGGGAACACAAAAGAAGTCTGAAATAAAATGACTGATGATACCGATTTGTTGGGAAATAAATTTGATATAGCTTAGGTCATCGGCATAAGCATATTCTGTTAGATCTTTAATCTCCTTACAGATTAGAGTTAGGGACTGCGGTTTGAAATGAGAAAGTTTTAGTAACTTTGGAGCAATATCCGGCTTGACACTTCCATACATTAAACTACTCTTATTTAGTTTTATGCCAAGGGATCTTTCCGTATTTTGATAAATGTGGTCTGCGATAACCATATGGGTTTGTGGTAACAAAATTTTTCCGCCTTTCTATAAATAGAAATAATAATGACTGCAATTTTTTATTATTATATGATAAATAAATTAGCTTGATGGTATGATTAAAGTGAACGAGTAATAAAAAAAACCCATAGTGGACCAAACTGTAATATAATTAAATCACCATAAAATAACCAATTACAGGAGGGTGCACACTATGGA